>WLWI01000046.1_pt1 | contig 225473 bp, 243 predicted proteins | sample 6701501 | NCBI WGS metagenome assembly WLWI01 (sample SAMN12718690, study PRJNA515312) | sponge metagenome | isolation source: marine sponge | host: Mycale hentscheli | place: New Zealand: South Island, Marlborough, Capsize Point | collected 2014-11-01 | reverse complement strand
TACCACATTCGTGGGTCCAGACGCCTGTTACATCAGGACCACCGGCTGTTTCGATGGTTTCCTCCAACGCAGCCGAGCGGGTAACCGCACGGTAACGAGCCAGCTCATCCGGCGGACGCAGCGGAGGACACCCAAGGATGATAGGGTCGTTCCGGTGATAAATCGCCTTGATGTCAAGGATCGGCTCAGGACGAACATCAGAACCGTAATAACCGGTCCACTCGCCAAACGGGCCTTCCTGTCTGCGATTGTTGGGATGAATGAAGCCTTCAATAACAACCTCGGCATTGGCCGGGAAAGGCAGTCCGGTGTGCTTGCCCTCGACGCATTCCAGAGCGTGACCGCGATAGCCACCAAGAATGTCATACTCACATTCTCCCGGCGGCAATTCGGTGCAGCCCATCAGGAAGGCCATCGGATCACCACCCAGCACAACACAAGCCGGCATCGGCTCATTATTGGCTTCGTACTTGTCGCGATGAATCCTGCCATGCTTGCCAGGTGAGATATAGAACCCGACTTCTTTCTTGCCCTGGATCATGACCCGGTAAGTACCAAGGTTGATCCAATCGGTGTCGGGGTCGCGCGTGACATTGTAAGAACCGGTACCGATATAACGGCCACCATCCTTGTCATGCCACATAGGTGCCGGGAACTTCTCGATGTCAATGTCATCGCCTTCAAGAACGTTCTCAAACACAGAACCCGTCTCAACGATCTTATGAGGGATCGATTCAACGCCTTTCATGTGTTGATGCACACCATCGGTGAGCTCAAGCTTGTCCCATTCGGTTGGGAAGCCCATCGTCATGCATTTGCGCTTACCGGCAAAGAAGTTGATGAGCATGCGGAACCCAGGAGGGCAGCCGGGAACATCATCAAATACGATGCACGGTGCGTTCTCGTCATGCTGGACGACTTCGGCCGCAAGACCGATATCTTCTTCCCAGCTAGCTCCTTTAACGACGCGGAGTTCGCCGAGCTTTTCAGCCTCCACGATCCATTCGCGCATGTCCTCGTAAGTCATGCGGGCGCCGACGTTTGACCCTGCGTCGACGGCTGTGGCTGTAGAATCTGCCATATATAAAATCTCCCTGTGAGAAATCCCCGCACCGGTGGCACGGTTCTGCTGCAGCCTCTCTGCTACAAACTACCGCTAACCTACAGACTCAGGGCCGCTTGATACAAATACCGTCTCGGTATTATAGTTATATCAAAATGAGATACCTAAGCGCTTTTAAGGGCTTATTTGAACTCTTTAACGAGGAATTTATCGGTGGACCTTCGCCAATTGAGATATTTCGCGGCAATTGCCGAGTTTGGTAGTTTTAGTGAGGCTTCAGCCCGCCTGCGCATTGCCCAGTCGGCACTCAGCCGGCATATGAACGCGCTGGAGAAGGAATTGGGTGTTCAACTGTTCGACAGACACCCCCGCGGCATTGATGTCACCCATTCCGGATCACTATTGCTCACCCGTACCAAACGAATCATGGCAGAGCTCGAAGAGGCTCGGAACGAGGTTATGACTCAGGCCGCCCTCCCCAGTGGCAATGCCGTCATCGGCACTACATCGACCACCAGCCGAATTCTCTATGGACCCCTCGCCGCGCGATTTGCGCAGGATTATCCGAATGTGCAGCTAAAGTTTGTCGAGGGTGTGCCCTATCTGCTGCTGGAAGGCCTCGATACCGGTGATATTGATCTTGCGGTGATGGTTGACCCGGAACCGCGCGCCAGTCTGATACTCGAACCTTTGGTGACCGAACAGGAATATCTGATTGGAACCAACAAGGCGAACATGCCGTCGCCGAGCTGCACGGTCGAAAATCTCGCGGGGCTCCCCTTAATCCTGTTACCGCGTCCAGCGGGTAGCCGCGTCAAGCTCGACGGCATGGCAGTAGAGGCTGGGATTACATTCGACGTCACCCACGAGGTTGCCAATGTCGACGTCGTAAGGGATTTCGTTGAGCGCGGGCTTGGCTATGGCATTCTGCCCTACTCCTCCATCACGCCCGGTGTCGAAGAAGGCCGTTACCAAGCAGTGCCAATCGATGGCCTCACGATCACACGTACCTTGGTGCATCGTGCAGATCGGACACCAACACCGGCGGTCATCGAGCTAACGCGCCTCGTGCATGATGAGATCAATAAGATGATCAAAGAAGGGGGATTTGGAGAGGCATCAACGTGATGCCCGATTCACTCGCTCGCCAGTAATCGCGGCAGCAGCAGCGTGATTGTCGGAAAGAGAATAATAAAAGCGACGCGGACACCATCGGAAATAAAGAACGGAATGACGCCCTTGAACGTCTCGATCATCGGCACGTCCTTCGCCATCGAATTGATGACAAAGACATTGAGGCCCACCGGCGGCGTTATCAGCCCGACCTCCACCACGATCAACGTAATAATCCCGAACCACAACTTGAGGTCTTCCGGCTGAAGCCCAAAATCAAGCACCGCGATGATCGGCCAGAAGATCGGCACGGTCAGCAAGATCATCGATAGTGAATCCATCACAAAGCCGAGCATGATAAACAGCACAACCATCATCAACAGGACACTCATCGGAGGCAGACCAGATTCCTTAAAGAAGGTCGCCGCCGCTAAAGGCAGCTGAGAAAAGCCGAGGAACGCGTTAAACACTGCGGCACCAAGCAGGATCAGGAAGATCAATGCCGTGGTTGTCGCTGTACTCATCAGGGCATCAATGAAGTCCCTAAACTTCATACCACCACGGGATAGCGCGATCAGGAAGGTGCCGACAGAGCCGACCCCTGCCCCTTCGGTCGGGGTAAAGAAGCCGAGATAAATACCGCCCATCACCAGCAGGAAGATGACGAGAACCGGCCAGATATCGAGCAATGCCAAGAACTGTTCGCTTCGGGTCGCCTTCGGTCCGGCCGGACCAGCCTCAGGGTTGATCCGGACGACAATGGCAATCGCTGCCATATAGCCAAGGGCTGCCAGAATGCCGGGGAGAAACGCCGCCTGAAACAACGTTACGATATTGGCTTCCACCATGATCGCATAGATGATCAGCACGACCGAGGGCGGGATCAGAATGCCGAGCGTACCACCGGCAGCCAGTGCACCCGTCGCCAGGGAGCCTGCATAGTTGTAGCGTTTAAGCTCTGGCAACGCGACTTGGCCCATTGTCGCCGCTGTCGCCAAAGACGAGCCGCTGATCGCGCCAAAGCCACCACAACCACCAACCGCGGCCATGGCAATGCCGCCACGATAATGACCAAGCCACACATTGGCGGCCTTAAAGAGTGCCTGACTAAGCCCCGCCTTGGCAGCGAACTGACCCATCAAGACAAAGAGCGGCACCACCGACAGATCAAATGTCGTAAAGCGCCAATACATTTCGCCTTTGAGATAGCTGAGGAGCGCGGCGGGTCCCGCAATGATGAGATACCCGACCAGGCCAACACTGAGCATCGCGACGGCGATTGGAATGCGCAGCGCCAGTAACACCAAAAGGATTACGAATCCGAGACCACCAATTTCCAAACCTGACATGATGGGTTCCTACAGCGTCCGATTCAGGCGGATTTCACGATAGCTCCGCACGGTGGTGTAAATATTGACGGCCAATAACAGGATCAAACAAAGTATGGCGAGCGGAAATGTCCACCATTGTGGTACTTCCAGCACCAGCGTCATTTGATCGTTGTCATAGAGATCCATACCGCCAAGCGGTAAGCGCCAAAGCATCAATATGATAATCACAACATAGAGAAAATTTCCGACAAGGTCGCAAATGGTCCGCGCCCTGAACGGTGTCTTACTCATAAAGATATCGACGATGACATTTTCACGGACCAGCTGGCAGTACGGTAGAAATGCGAAGACCGCAACACCGGTGCCAATCGCGATTAATTCAAAGTCACCCGTAACCGGTAGACTAATCGTAGAACGCCCGATGACGCTAATCGTCGTCAACAGAGCCATCGCACACAGCACAAAGCCGCCAAAGATCGCGAACAAACGCGATATCTGAAACAAAACCCGACCCACCGGATCAGTGGGTCGGGTATGTTGTCCCATGGACTCAGCCATTACGAAGACCTAGATCGCAGTTGCAATCTTACTTATGGTACTTCGCAATCATGGCGCGGGCATCGGCAATCAGCTGATTACCATCATGGCCCTTTTTCTTCATGATCTTGATCCAGCGCGCGATAGCTGGTTTTGCCGCCGCTTTCATCTTGGCAACTTCGCCAGCCGGAATCGTCAGGAAGTTGTTTTTCTTCTTGGAGCGCATGACTTTTTCGCCAGGCGCTTCAACATCTTCCCAGTTTTGACCGGCCCAACGAGCAATGTTCTTACCCGACAGTCCATCGATAACTTTCTTATGAGCGTTGGACAGCTTCTTGTAGCTGTTCTTGTTCATCAGAAACGCAAAGGTCGATGTATTCATGCGAGGTTGATCACCAGCAAGCTGAATGAAGTTGCTTGCCAATTCCTGCATCTTAATTGCCGGGGCAATTTCAAACGGCAGCATGGCGCCTTCAATCACACCTTTAGACAGCATCTGCGGAATCTTCGGTAACGGTTCCCCAATTGGTACAGCGCCCAATGATTTCAGATACCAGCCACCGGCCCGCGTCGCGGTCCGAATCTTGAGACCTTTAAGATCACTAACCTTCTGAATCTTGACCTTCTTGGTCATGAACATCGAGCCCGCATGGTTGTGCAGCAGGATGACATGATAATCCTTGAACTCGTTTTTCAGATGCTTGGCTTGATAATCCTGAATAGCCAAAGCGGTGGACAAAGCGCTCTTATGAATGAAAGGCAATTCAAAGACTTCGAGCATGGGGAAACGACCTGCCGTATACCCCGGCAGCGTGTAGACCATATCAACAACGCCATCCTTGACCTGATCGGCGAGCTGCGGTGGCTTACCACCCAGCTGCATGGACGGATAATACTGAACCTTCAATGTGCCCTTTGATGCCTTGGCAACCTTTTCAGTCCACGGTTTCAGAAATGTCTTAACCGGGTTTGACGGTGGCGGCAGGAATGAATGCAGCTTCAGCGTAACCTGTTGAGCAACGGCCTGGCCGCCGAACATCAACCCGAGAGCTACGGCACCAGCCGTTACGGGCAAAGTCAAAGTCTTGATCATCGAATTTTCTCCCTCTCGAAAATGGCATGAATTTTTCATGCATTGCGGCGCAGACTGACACTCTCATACGAGACAATCAACTGCCTTAACCGGGTGTCGATCAGAAAACGTCAGCCGGTAATCTTATTGCTGTCGGCGATACGTTTCGCGACATAGGCACCTGCCGTCGTATCGGGATATTTATGCGGGTTTTCCTCGGTGATACAGCTCGCAAATGTGCTCACCGGTGTCTCGACATCCGGGTCCAGGAAGAAAGCAATAGAATAGCGGTCAGTGTCGCTAATCATCGGTTTCACGCGATGGGGTGTCGAGCAGTAGCGGTCGTTGGTCCAAGTCGCCACAAGGTCAGCCGTGTTCACAACAATTGTATCCGGAATATAGACAGCGTCGCGCCATACGCCGTCCCGTCCCTGCACCTGTAATCCACCAACATCATCCTGAAACAGCAAGGTGATGGTACCAAAATCTGTATGAGCACCACAGCCAATCTGTTCTTCGGTCGGCTCTTCGGTGATCACCGGATAATGCAGATAGCGTAATGCCGTGTTGTCACCGATATGGCATTTGCGGAAGAAATCAATCGGCAAATCGAGCGCGATAGCGAAAGCTTCCATCACGATATTCCCGCCCCGTAGAAACTCATCGAACGTCACCTTCGCGGTCTCAAGAAACTCCGGTGACGGCCACATCTCGGGATTGTTCTCGTTCTTGTGAACATCCCGCATGGTGAAGGCTTCTTTGAGATCAGGCGCGACCGATGGGTCAAGCCGCTGCAGCCCCGATGGTTGATAACCGTGATTAATCTCCTGGCTATAATCGGAGCGGTTCTTGATTTCCTGCGGCTGGGTATAGAACGCTTTGCTTGAAGCAAACGCATTCGCCAGAATGTCCGGATCAATCCCGAGATTCTTAACATACATGAAGCCGACTTCGGAGGCCGCCCAATCGAGTTCCGCGGCAACCTTGCGACGCTCGCCATCACTGCCGTTTTCGAAATTCTCAAAATCGATAATTGGAATTTCACTCATGACACACCTCGCTTCACTGCGGATAGCACAAGACTAATCCGGTAAGTTTCTGCCGTAAATCACAAAGAAAAGCGCTGACATCGAAACACCAAGGGCTCAAGATGACCAGTCGGCGTTATCCGCGTGATGATCCTGATAATGTGTGGCGATCGCGCTACGGTCTAATTTTCCGCGCGGATTCTTGGGCAATTCCCCCAGGACATACAGGGCTTTTGGTTGCTTGGCTTCGGGCAATTGATTCGCGCAGTGGGCGGCAATTTCTGGAAAAGTCACTGATTTGCCGGGTGCGCAGGCGACATAAGCCACCACCTCTTCGCCATAAATCGGATGCGGTACGCCGATCGTGCCGGCTTCGGTTACATCTGGATGTTCAATCAGCACAGCGTCGATTTCCAAAGGCGCGATATTCATCCCACCGCGGATGATCAGCTCTTTGACCCGACCGGTAATATGCAGATGACCGTCATCGTCGAAATAACCGAGATCACCCGAGTGATGCCCGTCTGCAGGGAGGCGTTCGATAGTGCCGTCAGACATCAGGTACCCAAAGGCCTGCTGTTTGCCACCGCCAATGATAATTTCTCCGGTCTCGCCCTGCGCCAGCCGATTGCCATCGCCATCAACAATCCGGATATCCTGATACTTCTGCGCCGGACCGATGGTACCAATCTTGCGATCTGCACCACGATGCGCCGCCGTATTACCACCCTCGCTTGAGCCACAGCTCTGGGCCAGCTTAATGTCGTACATTTCCTCAAAGCTGCGCCATTGTTCATCAAGTAGTGGCGCCGAGCTTGATGTTAGAAAGCGAAGATGCGGCAGGTCAGAACCGCGAATATCCTGCGGTCGGTTGATCAGCATATTGACGATGGTCGGCACTACAAAACCAACATTGGCCTCATAAGTCTTGAGCCACCCAAGATATCGGCTTTGCGAGAAATGCTTGGCGATGAGTGTAGTCGCCCCTGCCACCAGCGGCGCGCCAAGGCTCATATGTTGTGCCGACAGCCAGCTATAGGACCGGCAATCGAAAGTTTTATCGCCAGGTGCGAGTTGCAAATAATCTGCTGTGGCATCGTAATTATAATAGGCCGTCGCATGCGTCTGGATTACGCCTTTGGGCTTCGCCACCGTGCCTGACGTATAAAAGATCACGCCATGATCATCCGGCCCGGCGATGGTCTCAATATCATCTTTATCCGAGAGGCTCGCGATCTCCGCGAACCAGCCGGTCGCAGCACTATCATCGGCTTGCCAGTCACCGAGCGCGAACCATTCTCCTGGCGCACCGGCCTGTAACTCATCGAGACCCAGCCCTTCCTGATAAAGAACTATCTTTGGTGCGATTGCCTCAATGATCTCCGACAAATTTGTCCGGTTCATCTCGACCTGCACCGTCGCCAAAGTGGCGCCATACCGCAACACACTGACAAAGACAGCTAGATTCTCGACCGAGTTTTCCGCCAGCAACAGCACCCGCTCATTGGCTTTGATATCGCGTTGCTTGAGGAAATGTGAGACGCGATTGGACACACCGTACAGCGCGCCATAGCTCAGCGATTTGTCCTGATCGATGCAGTGAACATAGGTGCGCTCCGGCCATTGTGCAGCATTCTCAGCAACGACCTGATGAAACGATTTAGCGGTGATTTCCGACATGGCGATTGTTTAGCACTGGCCAGCCGATGCGGCAATCTACTGGATATCCAAACTCAATTGTCACCCCGGCCACCGAGCCGGGGTCCATGTCAGACACCGAGTTGGTGGATCCCGGATCAAGTCCGGGACGATGATTGAGATTAGTTCTTTCCTATTCAACGCGCATTATTTCGGTGTCTTTACCGACCCGGTAGGTTCCGGCTTGTGAGCCGTTTAATGTCCCCGATGACAGCCATTCTGTTGAGGCGCGGTGCAACACATGGCGTTGCATTTCCCACGCCATAAAGTGCGAAGCGCAATCAATACCGAGGAAGACTTTATCTTCTGCGCCAAGCGCACCAAACAGTTCAACATTGGAATCGTAAAGCCGATCATATTCACCGACCATTACAAGCGTCGGTGTTTTGACCGTCGTCGCGTTGGCTGCATTCCATCCCCAATAGGTTCGACCCGGTGCACGCAAGCATCCAGGACCCCACGCCGCGCCAACCTCATCGGTCGCCATACTCGCGGGCCAGATTAAATCGATAAGCCCGTCTTCAAGCTGCCCGTCGCAGCGAACATTTGGTAACCAGCGTTCACCTTCGCCCACCGCGCGGGTCTGAATACTCATCGCGACACCCGGCCCTGGTACTTCAGCAGGCGGGTCACTCGGACTATCAGCAACAAAATTGGACGACGCGAAAATCACCAATCGTTCAACCTTTTCAGGATAACGCACGGTATAGGTGCCGGTGCGAATGCCGCCACCCGACCAGCCGATCAGATTTACACGATCCACGCCCCGCAGTTCACAAATAAAATCGACAACCCGGTTAATATCGTCGGTCTCGGAATCACTGGTTACGAGATTGGCGGGATAGGTCGATGGCTTTGCATCCATCAATGTTTTAGGCACAAGAGCAGTTTGATCTTCCTGCGACAGGTACCCAGGGTCATCCATCATCGGTCGGCTGGAATATCCATAGCCCGTCATATCCATTGCAAAGACGTCAAACCCGGCTCCGGCCAACGCCGACATCCAGCTGTAATCCTTATAGTCGAAATCAAACGCCATGGTGCACGGCCAATAACCGCCATGCACCATAAGAATTACCGGTGCGTCAGAGCGCTCGCTGTGCACTTTCTCGCGTACAAACAGCTGTACTGCTTCGCCGGCAATCGCAGGCACGGTCGAGATATGGTCAACGTGTCGGTCAATCGTGACCAACCCATCGACCTCATCGCGTGAAATCTCTTTCATACCAAATGCTAGCGTGAGACGACCGAGTCGCAAAGAACTACCACGATGACAGAGTTGACAGTTCTGCCAGGAGGCTGCTCAAAAGAGAGTATAATGGCTTCACAATCGATCCTGATCATAACGATACCGCCACTGACCGGCGGCGTGCCGGATAAAGCCCGCATTCTGGCCAATCACCTTCGCGACCTGGGGCATGATGTAACCGTTGCGCATTTTGCAACGTTGAGCGATTACGCCGACCTCGTGGTCCCGAGCTGGCAAAGCATTTCGGGCAAACAGCCCGGCATCCGCGATGGTTCGTGTTTTGATGACTTTCCCTGTGTCTCGGTCGGTTGTCGGTTTCCCGAACTGGAATTTACCTACTATTCATCGACCCCACGATGGCGCGAACTGATTGAAAAATATGACCGGCACATCGTCATCACGGGCACAGTCCTCACCGCTCACATGATTGCCAAGATGAAGCTACCCCATCTGGTTTGGTGTGCCAGTACGATGCTCGAAGATCGCATCGACCGCCGCAGGGCGACGCCCTTCCTCCGTCGCCTGTTCGATCGCCTTTTCGTATCGCCAATCTTGCGGAACATGGAGAAGACAGTCCTCAACGGCAATGGCCGGTTCATGGGTGTCAGCAACTACACGAGACGGATGCTCATCGCTGCCGGTGGCAATGCCGACAAAGTATCCGTTACCCCCATACCTATTGATCTAAACCGGTTTCAGATTCCCGATACCGCTGCGAAACCAGGTGTTATCGGCTTTGCCGGACGCCCCGAAGACGGACGCAAAAACCTGCCGCTTCTATTCGAGGCTGTTAAATTGCTACGCGACCAAGGGCATGACATATCCCTAAATCTGACGGGCGATCCTTCACCTTCCTTAAGAAACGAAATCGAACGGCTAGGTTTAACCAATCACGTCGCCTGGACGGGTTGGTTGGAACAGGACGACTTGCCAGCGTTTTATCAAGACCTAGACGTCTTTGTGATTCCGTCCTTTCAGGAGGGTTTGAACATTGCCGGGCTACAGGCGATGGCCTCGGGCGTCCCGGTTGTTTCAACCCGCTGCGGTGGCCCTGAAGATTACGTCATCGATAATGAGACGGGGTTTTTAGTTGGTTTCACGGCAACTGATATGGCCAACACCATCGGTGAAATAATTGATGACCGGTCGCTGCGCGATCAATTAGGAGTTAATGCCCGCCGTCTCGTAGAAACCCATTATAGCCACGACCACTTCAAGAATTGCTTGGCAGATGCGTGGCAAGATGTTTGGGGTGATCGACCGGACGCCGGCTCCCCCTAGTTCGCTGCTCGCCAGTCTTTTTAATCGAGGGTCAGGTGCGGAACAAAGTTGGCTTCCGTGCCGGTGATCAGAGTCTGATCTTCGCGAATACCCATACCGACGGCCTTGCTGGCAATCATCCAGCAACCGATTAGCGGATAGCGCCCCTCAAAGTCAGGCAAGGGATGAAATTCCTGCAGAATATGATCTTGATCAGCATATGGCCCACCGCGCGACGTCTCGATCTCACCATCTCGGTAAATCTCAATATTGGCACCCTGCCGCCCCAGCAAGGGTTTGCGAACATAGGTTTCGCCCAGAGAGTCAGCCGCGGGATCATCTTCAAAATATGCTGGCAGTAGGTTCGGATGACCTTCAAACATTTCCCATAGGATAGGCAACAGCCCTTTATTCGACAGGATTGAACGCCAGGCGGGCTCGATAAACCGTGCACCGCTTGCGGTTATATGAGCGCTAAAATCTTCAGCAAAAATCCATTCCCACGGGTAAAGCTTAAACAAAGTCGAGATCGGTTTGTCATCACGGTCAGTGAACTGGCCGTCCTCGCTAATACCGATATCTTCCATCGCCAATACGCTTGTGAGCAGCCCCGCTTCCTGAGCGCATTCACTGATATATTCAACCGTGCCTTTATCGTCTTCGACGTCCTGGTTGCTCGCGAGATGGAGGATGCTGTTTATGCCAAGGTGGGGAAAAGCTTCGACGATCTTTTCGTGGACTTCATTGAATTGATCGCTGCGATCTGGCAGCAACCCCTCTTTGTCTGCCTCCTCCAGCCACTCCCATTGAAAGACCGCTGACTCATAAAGTGTTGTCGGCGTGTCAGCATTATATTCTAGAAGCTTAGCCGGGCCTTTACCGTCATAGGAAAAATCCATACGGCCATACAGGTTGCGTTCTTTATTCTGCCAGCTATCGGCGATCAAATCCCAATGCGGTCGCGCAACGCCGAGCCGTTGCAGCACGGTCTCGTCCTCCATAGCCCGGGCAACGACTTCAAAGCAGAGATTTTCGATTTCCTCCGCTGGTGCGACAATATCTTCGTCAATCTGCTGGCTGGTGAATTGGTAGAAACCGGTTTCGTCCCAAAACGGCACGCCTTTCCCGGTTTGAAACTCAAACTCGTGACGGGCGGCAGCCTCCGCCAAACCCGACCGTTCTTTGACGGGGATACGCTTCATAGGATGATGCGATCTTAAGCGTTATATCTTCAGGTCGCGGCTGAACCGAAACGACGGCCAGAGGAACCAAAGCCACCCCGAGACCGAGTTGACGATTTGGCAGTCGGTCGTGCGGTCGAAGATTGCGCCACCCGTGTCCGTCCCGTGGTCCTGCCAGCGCTCTTATTATCCGCTGTCCGAAAGTTACCAGGATTGCTCCGGCTTCGATAAAGCGGCTGGCCATTTCCGTAGCCGCGCCCGCCAAGCATCGAGCCCATCATGTAACCCATCATCAGCGGCATAAACATTGAGCCACCGGTTTCGGAGCGTTGCGGCGACACCTCACACCGAGCGGCACCAAATTCCGTCTCGCATTCTTTTTTGGAAGCGAACTTTGGCGCGACAGTTGCGTGTTGCTGTTGTGCGGCGGCATAGTTCTTTTCACAATCCGAGCGCACCATATTGATATCAGCCAGGCATTGCTGCAGCGTTTCATAAACGGCTGCGTCAGTCTTTGGCTCTTCGCGGGTCGCAAACCAGATCACGCCAACTGCGGCGAGGGCGAGTACGGAAACCGACGTAAAATTTTTCATTATATTCTCTCCAAATCAGCTGGTCATGCAGGCTGCATTGAGCAATCCGCCGGTCAAAGAGGCGGCACCAAGCCAAATTCCACTGGCCGTCTCCCCTTTTTCAATTCTCTCAGAAATTTTCGGCACTGGCAGACGTACCAGGTAAAAAACTAATATCTGAACGACCAGGGCAATCACACCCCAAATGACGCAATCGATCAAAGCCGCCGAATGGGCAATGGCACTGGCCAATGGCAACGAAAATCCAATCAGACTTCCGACCATCGCAATGGAGGCCGCTGAATTATTGTCACGGATGAGTTCGATTTCATCATGCGGTGTTACCCACATATAGACGACCATATAAACCAGCGTGAGACCAAAGGCAGTTCCGAGATAGGCAAGGAACCAAGGTAACTCATTTAGTGATGTGCCAACCGTTTCCAATGAACGACCCCATTACATATTTACGAAAGATGACCGCATTGTAGCATGGTTCGCAGTTGATCAATAGCGTCATCGGTGATCAAAATATAAATCAATTCGAGCACCCCATCCTCAGCTTAAAGGCATACCTGCATATGAATAAAACAGTTTTGGTTACCGGCGCAGCCAGCGGTATTGGCCAGGCTTGCGCAGAGCTACTGCTGGCGCGCGGCGCCAAAGTCACCGCATTCGATCCCCAGCTTGAAAGAATGCAAGATACCCTCGGTAAGTCAGATAGTATACTCACATTAGGTGGCGACGTCTCTCAGAAGCAGGATTGTGTCGATGCGGTCACGAGGACTATCGATCATTTCGGCGGATTGGATGGCTTGATCCATTGCGGTGCAGCCCATTCCAGCGCCCGTTGGGACGAACTCGAAGCTGACGAGATGAACCGGGTCCTCGCCGTCAATGCAACCGGTTCATTCCTGATCGCGCAGGCTGCAGCGACCCACATGACAAAACAAGGCAAGGGTTCAATTGTCCTGACGACCTCGGGGTCTGTTCTGTTCGGTGTTACGGGTGGAAACGGTCAAGGTGGCCCTGCTTATGTCAGCTCCAAGGGTGCCGTCTTGGCTTTGACTCGCTCCCTCGCACGAGCGCTTGGCCCATCTGGCGTTCGAGTGAATGCTATAAGCCCCGGTATCACAGATACACCGATGGTTGCTGGCTACACTGATGAACAAAACGCCGCGATGAAGCAACGTTTCCCACTCGGCAGATTTGCCGACCCAGAAGAAATCGCCGAAGGGGCGATCTATCTGGTCTCAGACAAGGCAAGCTTCATGACCGGCGAAAACATGCACATCAACGGCGGTTCAGGCTTCGGCGGCTAAATCGAAACGTCGATATCGCCAAGACGTTTGGTGAGTTTCTGATTCTCTGAATAATCCACCGGCACCGCAATCAAAGCTGGTTTATCCTGAGCAAACGCTTCTTCGAGCGCCCCCTGAACCTGCCCTGGCCCATCGAGAACCTTACCCCAAATGCCAAACGCCTGTGCCAGAAGCTCAAAGTCCGGATTATTGAATTTCAGATCGGAATGCTTACCGTCAAAATGGTTCTGCTGCTTCCATTTGATCAGCCCGTACTCACCATCGAGCCACACCATATTGACGGTGTTCAGCCCGAGACGTGCGGCCGTTTCGAGATCCTGAACATTCATCAGGAACCCGGCATCACCGCTGATCGACATGACCTTGCGATCAGGAAAAGCAATCTTGGCGCCGAGGGCGCCCGGCATTGCAAACCCCATGGTACAAAAACCGTTGGAGATCAGGCAGGTATTGGCTTCCTGACACTGGTAGTAGCGCGCGATCCACATTTTATGCGCGCCAACATCTGACAGAAGAATGTCATTATCCCCCATGAATGCCCGCACATCATTGAGAATGCGCTGTGGTTTCATTGGGAATGAATTATCATCTTTCTCGGCGGCCAAATCATCGACAATCGTCTGGCGTAATTCGCCCCATTTGCCGATATCAAACAGCGGCAGGATGTCACCATGGCGGCGATTAATCTCTTCATTGATTTGCCACAACCCGTCAGCCAAATCAGAAACCACATCGACTGCCACCAGATAAAATTGGTCAATCTCCGCCGGTTCAAAATCAATATGGACGATTTTATGATCGCGATCAGAATTCCAGAACTCAGGAGAATATTCCACCAAATCATAACCAACCGTGATGACCACATCGGCATCGGCAAACGCCTTAATGACATGATCGCGACCCTGCAGCCCCATGGTGAACAAGGTATGCGGGTCATCCATCGGCACCGCGCCCTTACCCATAAAGGTATTTACCACCGGGATACCGGTCTTGCGGGCAAGACGACGCATCTGGGTCGCTGCACGTTTCCGTACCGACCCGTTACCCGCAAGAATCACAGGTGACTTAGCATTGGTAATCAGATCGACCGCGCGGGTAACGGCCTTGTGATCTGCCGCTGGACGCCGTGTCGCTGCGACCACCATCGGGGTTTCATCGGTATCACGCTTGGCAATATCCTCTGGCAGCTCAATGACCGTCACACCCGGCTTTTCAGCCTCAGCGATCTTGAAACCTTTGCGGACAATTTCAGGAATTGATTGCGCGGTATAAACACTGTGGGCCCATTTACTGATCGGCTTCATCATGCCAATCGCATCCATATTCTGATGGCTTTCCTTATGCAGCCTGCGGGTCGAACCCTGCCCGATGATAGCGACAACAGGCGAGCGATCCATATTGGCATCCGCCAGCCCGGTCACCAGGTTGGTCGCGCCCGGGCCAAGCGTTGCGAGACACACACCGGCCTTGCCGGTAAGCCTGCCATAGGTGTCAGCCATAAAAGCCGCAGCTTGTTCGTGTCGACACAGAACAAACTCGATATCACTATCCATCAGTGAAATCATGAGATCGGCGTTTTCCTCGCCGGGAACGCCAAAGATGCGCTCAACGCCTTCTGCTTCAAGGCATTGTACAAATAAATCAGATGCTTTCATCGAACACTCTCCATTTTGGCGTTAACCATAGTTGGGGAGTGTTAACCAAAAGAAAACCCCGGACTTTCCATGGAAAGCCGGGGCTGTCTTCAAATTATCGTTAGGACGCTCTTCCGTAATCAGCCGTGGCCGGTCTCACCAAGCCAGCGGAAGTACGGATCCTGCATGTTCTTGAGCTCGGCGATTTCGTCTTCGCTCATCCATTTGGAGAAATCCATCTGATCGACAGGATATTTGGAACGCTCATAGACCTGTTCACCAAGCGGGGCGGTTGCGTCGATGCCCATGCCCCCATCGGAAACCGAGATATTGCCGATCTTCAGCTCTGACGGCTGGAAGGCCTGACCGCGGCCATATTCGTTATAAACGACATAGTCCTTCTGAGCCGAAGCGCGGGACTGGATCGCCCACATCACATCTTCGGGCTGCCAAGGATCGATATCTTCATCGACCACAACCACCAGCCGCATGCCGCGATATAGCCCCATGATGGCCGTCAGCAAATTGCGCTGCATACCTTCATCGGAACGACGGCGTTTATTGACCTGGATCACCAGCCCGCCCCACAGGGTCAGGCCGAGCCAGCTCGCCACATCTTTGACAAAGCCCGGCGCCATGCGTTCGCACAGCTCATAAACGCTGGCGCACATAAACGGCGCTTCGTACCAGAACGCTCCGAAATGCGGTGTATAGACAATCGGGTTTTTCTTGCGACGTGTAACGGCGGTCAGTTCAAACGCGCGTGGTGTGCGATAAGCGTGTCCCATCGAACGCGCCCATTCGGGATGCAGCAGGGCGACACCTTGTTTGCCGAGACGTTCCGCTTCTTCAGTTTCCCAAACCCGTTCGCCTTCAAGGACATAGCCTTCGAGCGACCATTCGGAATTGGCGATTGTGTAGGCATCGACCGTACGGGCCTTCACAACATCAACCGGAAAGCCTTGAATAGCGCCAGCAAAACCGAGCTTATCCGTCTGACCGGGGAAGATTACCGGGTTCATCGTTGAAACCGAAACCAGTTCCGGGCCAACCGGCGGACAGATATTGACCGTGCAGGGGACTTTCTTGCCGGGATGATGCGAACAGATCACATCCCCAGCACCGCCGGGTACCATATTGATCGACGCGTATTTATGGCCTTCACGGAAGGACATCCGATACATCGAGATCTGACTGCCGCCGCCTGGTACCCAAGGTTCGCCCATAAACAAATGCGAACCCGCGCCAAAAATTTGGCCGCCATCGTCAAACGTATGCGTTGCGACCGGAATAATGTCGTGAATATGGTCGAAATCCTTGCCCGGGATTAGAACCTCTTCATGGACCGGCGCATCATCGACGATCCGTGGCGGGATCGGATTGCTCACCTGATTGAGAAGCTGATGCTTGATGTCGCGGAAATCTTCCGCGCCGTGAAATCGATTGACCCGCTCTTTGCGTGAATAAAGGTTGGAGATCATCCGAACACCGGGATAGCCCTTGATGTTGTTGGCGACAATGACCTTGGAATTATCGAATGCCTTGGTAATCGTACACATCTCAACCAGCGGATCGACTTCACCATCGATGTACTGAACGTCATCGCCAAGCCAGTCGAGCGTGGTGCGCAAATCAACCAGCGCTTCTTCACGCGAGAGCCCGTTTGCTCCTGTTTCCTCAAGCTCTACAGCCATCCGGTCTGCCATAATCTCTCCTCCTGTGGCGCTAAGTCACCAGAACTATAATTGTATGTGTACAAACAATAAAGCAGAACCGTCAAGCAACCACACAAGGCACGGAAGTGCGCGGCGATTGAGACAGATTCCCGCAAAAACTGTCAGGATTCTTTACGGTTTTTCGAAACGCTGAATATTTTAACCCTCTAACACGTTGAAAACGCGCGATTCTGGTGTGTTGGCACGAGTTTTGCTTATATGTATGAGGTACGATGGTCGACAATTGCACGAAAACGAGAGTATTCGGGTTGTTTAAACGTCTTTTAGCCTCTGCTGCGGTCCTATCCGCCCTGACCCTGTCCGCGACAGGCGCAAGCGCTATTACGACGACCTATATCAACGATGAGGCTGGATTTCTGACCGCTGCTGGTGGCGGACTAACAACCGAGAGCTTCGAATCCTTTACCCCCAACGGCGCCCCTGTTGCATCGATTGCAACACCTGGTTTTACGTTGGAGGATACTGGCACCGGTCCTTTTCAGGATGATTTGCGAACCTGCCCCGCAGGATTTTGCGCCGGATTTGCCTTCCCAACCGATGGCTCGATCTATGTCCATGCCAGTGGGCAAATCACCTTTAATTTTAACACCGCCGTAAACGCCGTCGCCTTCGACGTTGTGAACATTCAGTTCCAGGGTGTTGACCTAACTACAAATGTCGGTGACGTCTTCAACAATGAGACCGTCAATATCGGTGCAAATAGCCTGAACTTTATTGGCATCGTCAATGACACAACCGCTTTTACAAGCCTGACGGTCAATTTTACCAATCACGAAAATTCGGTGGCGATTGACCGAGTAACTTTCGACAATTTCGCCGTGGTCCCAGAACCAGGCATGATGACGATCTTTGGTTTCGGTCTCGTGGGCCTCGCTATTTCCCGCCGCCGCAAACTAACTTGCGCGTAGTACTGTGATGTTTAAACGTCTTTTAGCCTCTGCTGCGGTCCTATCCGCCCTGACCCTGTCCGCGACAGGCGCTAGCGCTATTACGACGACCTATATCAACGATGAGGCTGGATTTCTGACCGCTGCTGGTGGCGGACTAACAACTGAGAGCTTCGAATCCTTTACGCCAGATGGCCTACCTGTTGCATCGATTGTAACGCCCGGATTTACGTTAGAAGACACCGGGACCGATCCTTTTCCGGATGATTTACGCACCTGTCCGGCTGGGGTTTGTTCGGCCATAGGCTTTCCAACGGACGGATCAGTCTTTATCCACGCCAGTGGTGAAATCACTTTCAATTTTAACACCGCAGTGAACGCTGTTTCGTTCAACGTCGTAAATGTCCTGAATACCACGTTGGACATTTCAACAAGTGCCGGGGATGTATTCAATAGTCAGCCCGTCAATTTCGGCGCGAATAGTCTGAATTTCATCGGCATCATTAACGACACGACCGCCTTTAGCAGCCTGACCATCGGATTTGTGAGTGCAGGTAACTCGGTCGCGGTTGATGAGGTAAGTTTCGGCAATTTATCTACCATCCCTGAACCCGGTATTACGATGGTCTTCGGTCTCGGCCTTGCCGGACTCGTAATGATCCGCCGCCGCAAACGCGGCTAACGAAGTCTCACAATTTAAGAGAAATCAGGCGCGGGTCTTACGGCGCGACGCGCCTGCATAAACAGCGCCAATTGCAAAGAGCAACAACGCACTCGGTGCCGGTATGGCTGGCGCGGCACCGCCTTCAAAATCGAAACTGCCAGAATTCACGGAAATGCTCTGCACAACCGTGGTACCGCCTGACCCCGTATCGATCGTCAGAGTGACATCAAGCGTGGCAGAAAGGGTATAAGGACCCTGCAGATCAAGCGTGGTGTTCACATCATGGCTAAAATCGGCATGCATCGGCCCGCCCGGCAAAGCAATTGAGGGACCACCGTTGTTATTAACAGCGAGGTTGCGCGCGACACCCTCAATAGAAAACGCGCCGGCGGCCATCAAGACAACCGACCCAGGACCCGTCAGCGTAATATCGGTAAAGGAAACTGCATCGATTGTCGCAGAGATTTCACCTGCTTCAAGCGTTCCAGAAATCCCTGTTTGGGAGAACAGTGTAGCGCCATCTACATAGGAAAAAGCTGGGGACGTAAAGATACTGTCAGTAAATACATCAATATCGCCCGTCAAAATTACCGCCTGCGCCTGAAATGACATCAAGGCCGCAACACAGCTAACCCCCAGAGTACGTAGAATTTTCACCGTTTGATCCCCTAAATAGTCCCCACGACTATATAACGACTCTTATGGCACTAAAATTGCCAAAAAGCAAAGGTCGGCCGCAATTATTCCTTGTAAGACGGGTCGAGCCGGTCCGCGAGCCGCAGACAGGCTGCCCAGTCCTTGCTGCCGTTGAGAAACGCCCCAGCATCCTTGAATTGCTGCGCAGCATAGTCGCAGGCCGCTTCATCCGGCACGAGATAGTTGCCATCGCCCGCCGCCAGGGCCGCGACCTGGCCTTTGCACGCCATATCAAGCCAGTGATGATTGACCACGCACTCGCCGACGCTATTGCCGCAAATCAGCGATCCGTGATTCCGCAACAGCGCATATTTCCCGCCATCGAGGTCTTTGATCAGCCGAGGTGTCATCGCGGCATCGAACTCGAAGCCGTTGAAGTCGTGGTATTTCATCTCACCATAAAAGCGCATCGAGTGTTGGCTGATCGGCAGCAGCCCGAACTTATGCGATGAGACGCCCATGACATCCGGCGTGTGGGTATGAAGAACGGCATCGAGGTCGGGACGACCCTTGAGCATCCCACCATGAATTATCAGCGCGCCGCCAACGCAGTTCTTGCCCTCATGCGGCGCCACCGGATTACCGTCGAGATCAAATTTGTGCAGCGAGCTAGCGGTCACCTCAGCAAACATCCAGTCGGTAGGCTTAACCAGAAAATGATCGGGCTCCCCCGGTACTCGCAGACTGAAATGGTTATAGGTCAGGTCATTGACGCCATAATGCGCGAGCACCCGATGCCCTGCTGCCAACGCAACGCGCGCTTCCCACTCTTCTGCGCTTACCTGATTGCGAATGGATGACGTGCTTTCAACAGCCTGAACCACCATGACGGACCTCTCTCATAATGAAGTGTGTAGATGTTCTAGCGGTATCGGTGACGGTTAGCCACCACCGCAGCCGCCGCAACCACCGCCCTCGCCGCCACCGTGGCCGTCATGACGGCCAAGACCGTCGCCACGCAAGCCTTCTGTCATGATATAACCGCCCGCCAGCATGGTTAAATTGCCGTCTTCCTGATATCGACGCGTCGCGAGCTTCTCTTCGCGCGTCATGACGGCGGAACACATAATCCAGAACGCCCCGGCACATACCGCGACCCAGGGGTAACCGGCGACAACGAAAGCTATCCCCACCACCAGTGCTCCCCAGCGGATAATCCGGAATTGCTGGATGGATGGTTTGCGAATAACCCAGTTCTGCGCGCCATTGATCCGGCGCATCGCGCTGACATCGGCGAAGCGATCCCGCGGCGATGGCCAAATATCATTAGGTGCCTCATCACCGGAAATTGCCTTATAGGAGTCCAGCGTGCGCTGATACTGTTCCCAGTACTTCTCGGCTTCTTGCTTACCGCCCTTGGTCGGTCCGTGATGCAAGGGCATTTCCAAAACGTTTTTACAAAATTCATCCCAATAGTTTTTGCTATAGGTCAGATGCAGATGCCACGCCTGGTCGACATCATCAGACGGTGTTACCTCGTGATCAGCACGCATCGCCAGATAGACAAAACGCTTATATTCCTCGACCACCCGGATAGCGTAATCAGACTTCCATCCATTTTTGCGTGCCAGCCGCGCGTTAAAGCTGAGATCGTCCTCGGGATTGTCAAACTGGAAAGCCTCGATCTTCAGCCAAAGATCATCATTCAGAGGATCAACGGGTAGATCAGCAACCGGTAGCTTCCCGGTTTGAATAAAATCGGAACTTGGGGAGTCAGCCATAGCGTGCTCCTTTCCCCAAAACTATAGCGGAAACGAATCCACTAGTCGCGGATATCCTGCAGGAACCATTCGGTTGGCATGTGACGACCGACTTTGGCTTCCAACGCCTTTTCATAGACCAGCCCGCCAACGGAGGAGAACTGCAATCCCTGATTTCCGACGTTATGATAAAACGTGATTTGATCATCATCGGTGCGGCCAATCGACGGATCGTTGATCAAGTCGCCAAAGGTTGGGAAATCGACGATGAAGTTGAAGTTTTCCTGTTTCTCCGGCAAGCGTTTACGTTCTTCTTCCGAGCCCGCAACCCAGGCCAACGGACTATGACCAATCCCTTTTTCAGTGCCCTTACTGTCAATATCGAGGCCACCACTACCTTGTGAAATCCGAACGTCGACACGTTCCAAAACTTCATTGGAAATCTCCATCGGACCGAGCATGGTGACGTGCTGACCTGCCGACAGCCAGTCTGCCTCAAAGGTTGGTTCCATTGAGTCAGAGCAGCTTGAAACGATATCAACCCCACGCACCGCTTCTTCGGCGCTATCGACGGGAACAATTTCAATATTCAAACGCCTACTCATCTCTGCTGCGTAAGCTTCGCGGTTGGCTTTGGTCGGGCTATAGACCTTTACCTTAGTGATCCCGCGCACCGCGCAGTAGGCCCGTAAATAGGTCCGCGCCATGCCGCCAGAACCCAGCATACCCACCGTCTTGGCATTGCTCCGCGCAAGATATTTTGCCCCGATGCCGCCACCGCCGCCGACCCGCATGTGCTGCAAGACGCCGTCATTGATAAAAGCCAGTGGCTCGCCGTTCATCGCCGAGAACACCATGATGAGCCCGCAATAGGTGCCGGGTTCAACACAGTATTTATCCTCGGTCCAGCTGCCATCCTCGGCGCGGGGCCATGTCATGATGTCAGACTTCATCCGGATCGCAAGATAACCGCCCGAACAACCTTCCATCGTGCCCCAACGGTAATAGCCATCTTCGCGTTCACAAGGTGCATAGATATCCGAGCGAGGTCGGTGCGTCGCCTTGCCCGCCGCGAGGTCACGGAACGCCTGTTCTTGGGCAGCGATGCAATCCTCCATGTTGAGAATTTCCTCGACGACATCGTTATGAATAAACAGCATGAACTGACCTCCCTTTTACGGCGTGTTTGTCTATGGGAAAGTGTAGAGGGCACCCAGCCACCAGGCAATGTCAGGAAAGGAAACCATGACTTCAATCGTACCCCTTCGAGAATTCGTCGCTGACATGACCGAATTGGTCAGCCTTGAACACCAGGAAGCAGTCCTCCTTACAAAAGGCACAGAACTTCTTACACAACTGGTCTCCGATGATGATTGGCTGCCTGACCCTTATGCGGAGCCTGATCCAAACAGCTATCGCCAAAACTTGCTATGGTGCGATCCACTGGAACGTTTCTCACTGGTGAGTTTTGTCTGGGGACCCGGTCAAACCACACCGATTCACGATCACACAGTGTGGGGGCTGATTGGTATGCTCCGGGGCAGCGAGGTTGGCGAAAATTTCTCTATCGGCTCCGATGGTACGCCGACAAAAACCGGCGATGAAGTCCTGACCCCTGGTATGGTTAGCGCCGTTTCTCCATCGCTTGGGGACATTCACAAGGTTTCAAATGCGCTGGCCGACAAACCATCAATCAGCATCCATGTTTATGGTGCCAATATCGGGGCGGTGCGCCGCCATGTATACGAACCCAACACCGGAACCCCGAAAGATTTCGTATCCGGCTATTCCAATGAGGCTGTGCCCAATCTGTTCGATCGATCGGCCGAAATTCGGGATGCGAATAGCTGACCTCTGTCAGGATGCGTCCGCGGCTGACCGCCGCCGTAGGTCTTCGAGCATCCAACTATCTTGAGATTGCAGCTTACCCTGAGCGGCCAACTGCTCACAGACTTCGAGACCTCTCGTCCACCACCCTTGGCCGGGACAAATTTCTCCGAGCTTTGCGTAGCTTACAATTAAATCGCGCTGCGCCTCGATATTCGCCGGGTTAAAGTCAGCCAAACGCTTTGAAATCTGCATACCTGTCTCAAAGTGAGCGATAGCACCGTCAAGGTTGCCCGCTTTGCTCCGAACATCACCCAATCGGTTAAGACTAATCCACACGTCGCGCTGAGCCTGGGCATTAGCCGGACTTTGCTCTGCGATTTGTTGCGATACCCTCAGGCTCATCTCGTACTGCGCTGTGGCACCTTCTAGATCACCAGTTATGGTCAGCGCATCGCCAAGGCGGTTGAGACTGACTGTAACATCACGGAGCGCTTCAGCACTCGCCGGATTTTGTTCGGCCAGCCTTTCCGAGATCGCGAGACTCTGTTGAAATCGCGGGATGGCATTGGCGAGGTCACCAGCTTCGACCAATGCATCGGCGAGCCGGCTCATGCTAATCGCAACATCCCTTTGGACTTGCGCGCTTGCCGGGTTCTGGGCCGCCAAACGTTCATTAACCCGGAGCCCCTCTTCCAGACGCGCCAACGTTGCGAGAAGCGGTCCGGGAGGTGCTGGAACGCCGGTAACGGTCGTAGATTCTGTTTGGTCGCCCTCACTATCTGATCCGGCAGTCTGTTCGTCCGGCCTCGGTTCGGTCTCACCGACGGTGGGCTCCTCATCGTCAATTTTTTTAGTCTCTGGCGGATCAACAACATCAGCAGCAGCAACTGGAGGCGTTTCGGGCACCGCTTCCGGTGCCATTGCCGCTAGTGGCACATCTGTTGGCTGACCTGGTTCCGACGGCGGTGTGTTCTCGACTGACGACCCCGCCGCTTCTCGAGGCTCCTCAGAGGCCGACACCGGCGTAAGAATAATACGCGGCTCTTCAGGTGAGCTTGCGGAAGGCACCGCTAGGGTCGGTTCCAGCGGCTCCGGCGACGGATCAGGTTTAAGCTCCACTTCTACCGGGTCTGGCGGCGGATCTTCCTCCTCTGTTTTGTCGTCACTAATTCCGGTGATATTCAGTTCGGCAGAACGTGCTTCTGATTCAGGTCTAAGCCCCCGCAGCTTACCCAAACTCAGAGAGATGTCGCGTTCGGCATTAGTATCCAACAGATTTCCTGCCTCAGCATCATCTGAAGCAGGTTCCACTCGGTCGGATGGTTCCTCTGTACTTTCATCAATACCGAGTTGTTCGCGAATGCGGGTCTGTAACTCTCCCGGGCCGATAGATGTCGGCGTCTCAAGCTTCTCAGCCGCATCGAGCGAAACCTCATCCTCTCTTGGCTCTTGCACGAGCTGCGGTTCCTGTCTTTCTATCGGGTCGATATCAGCTGGCTCAACCGCTTCCATGCTAACGGCGGGATCAGGGCGCCCTGGTTCAGGTATTTCCGGAACATCTTCATCATCCGCGTTCCCTTGTTGGTCCACGAAATCATTTTCGTCGGCGGGCATCGGTTGACGGAATGTCGGGACTTCAGGACTTTCCACGCTCTTGAGATGCTTTTCAGACTCCTTTGGTCCGCCAAATATTTTCTTGAGAATTAAAACGAGCAACAACAGGATGACGAGCGGAGCAACAATAAATAACGCCCAATCGGGGATAGGGTCCAGAACCGGCAATACAGACTCTGGCAAAAGTTCTGAAAAGGATTTCCGTAAGCTTTTCAAAAATTCGCTTATCGCCACACCCCAGTCCGCCATGAGGGCCGGCAAATTTTCCCAGGCTTGCTTAAAAAAAGTGACAGTGAAACTGAACCAGGTTGATACAAAATCAACAGTTTTATCCCAGAGTGGAATAGCAAACGCGACGAACGTGTCGAACCACTGCAAAAGCATCGCCGGAAGCGTCTCAGTAAACCAATTTATAATGCCGTCGAAGTCCATTAGGGTCCTTTTTTCAATACCCTAGCAAATAGTTAGCAGGTCTTAAAACATAATACCATTCCGAGTTTACGGGTAACATTCTGCTTCGCATTCCGTGTGTGAGAAATTTGTCAGACAGTGGATGGGTGGTGGGATGGAGTAATAGTACAATCATTTAAGGACAGACCTCGTGGGCGGCACGGTGGTCTTCCGCATGGAGCACAAATAGGTAGCTCGTTAGCAGTATCTGCGCAGCGTCTGAAATTTTTGAACATGCCCTGGCGCAAGCGGTCAAATGGCAACCAACAGATGTCCAACAGGCTTCAGAGAATTTTGGAATTTCCGTAGAAAAATCATGCACGACGCGTTCTGCCGAAACCGCCAGCGTTAACTTAATATGGAGCCACGAACCTTTCGGCGAGTTCGCGAGAGAGCAACAAGACCAATTCCGAAGACCAGTAGAGTTCCTGGCTCCGGGACACTCGCTCCGAACGCATCATCGCTATAGGTCCGAAACCCAAGATCGGCCCCCTTACCGCTAGGGGTCCCGTTCAAATATTGGGTACCGCGTGTATAAGGTGAGCTATTAATGCTCACGAGCTCAATGCTTCCATTATCACTGGTGACTTCAAGGAAGAGTTCTGTCTCTGGGATCACCGAAACCGCTGTCCAAAATACGCTAAAGAACACGTCGGCCGAAGCCGGAAGACCATCTACCGATCCAGATCCGGAAGCGATTAACGTACCGGTACCAGGTTCGGCATCATAGATTGAAAGCGTAATGGTACCGGATTCACCGAAACGATTAATGACGACCGCCGCACCAGCGATATTATCACCGGCCTGCATAAAGGATTGCCATTGCGGCGTTCCAATATCGTTGTACCCAGATCTTGGCTCATCATTTTCCTGGTCAATGATAACCACCGCCATAGCGGGAGAAACCATCACAAGAAACATAGCCACGACAAACACGCCGATAGACCGGAAAGTCATAAAGTTGTTATTCCCGTTAGCGTCGGCGAATGATCGCTAAACCAATCAGACCAAGACCAAACACCAATAAAATTGCCGGACCCGATATCGGTACGCCAGAAATTGATGCAGCATGCGCTGAATGAACTAGAACAGTGGCGCCGACGACTGCGAGACAGACCGCCAGCGAAAATCTCTTAAAAGAACTCATCTCGATTTCCCCTACCCAATCGAAAATTATTCAAACCGCATAAAACACTACGGTTATGTAAAATCACCTACCCCTACGCAAGTTCCATACCAAATATTGTGTATGCATATATTTCAACGGGTTACCGACAAAAGAGCACAGGTCGTTACTTCCGTTTGTAAAGAATGCCGACGTTTCGTTGGGGGTATGCGGTTGTAGCGCAGATAAAATCCGCAGCTGCGAGAACACTTTTTTCAGCGTGTTCTACGCCTGGCAAACCCGAGCCCCACGAGACCGAGACCATAAATAGCCAATGCCCCAGGTTCAGGGATCTCTGCCGCGTTAATATCAAACGTCACAGATTCAAAGTTTGCTCTGCCAGTGGCATTAGAAGCCCCAGCACCCCAGGCAACGCGGGAGGCCGCCGCCGCAATGCCTCCATGATCACTGATCCGCTCAATGCCATCAACGAACAAATCGGCTGATCCTGCTATTGGGTCAAAGACCAGCGAATAGGTGTGATATTGCCCGGCGCCACCATCCACTTCGAACGACGGCCTGCCCGCCCCAAACCCAAGATACACGACCGGGTCACCATCAGGGGCAACATCGAAATCCATAACCCACTGCGTTGATCCATCGATATAATCAGTGAAAATGGAATTATGAATTCCCACAGTGCCGGTGATCATCTTTAAGCGCGTCGTCAACGACCAGCCATTGGTGGCCGCGTCCACATTGTTCCCTGCGGTAGGATTTTGACCATAGGTCAGCGTTGATGCACCGGCGGTCGAGCTGTCTTCAACAAACCAGGCGCTCTCTCCACCAACCGGGCCTGCACTGGTTCCGCCGCCAGCGCCCACACCTTCTGACCAGCCTTGTGCCGTCGGATCACCACTACCAGAGTACTCAAAAATGGTTGTCGCGTTCGCTGGTACCGCGAAAACCAGAACCGCTGACGCCAATAAGAATAAAAGTTTGGTGCAGGGTTTCGTCATCGCGCTAACGCGCCCAAACCCGTCTGCGTCGTGCAAAACCAAGACCGGCAAGACCAAGACCGAACATCGCCAATGCACCGGGCTCCGGCACCGCCGCCTGAACCGTTAAAACGTCTGATATCGCGTAAAGACTGCGGGTAAAAAAGCCTGGTGTTTCGCCGCCGGTGGCTGTGATCCATTCCGCTGTCACAGCACTTGCCGTGCCGGTATCAACCAAATCAGGGAATACGCTACCCAGCGGGTTAGCAGAGGCGACACCGCTCGATGTTGTGCCGGTAAACGGATCACTGGCCAACCCAGTCATACCTGTTTCGTCAAAGTTGATCGCTGCACTGATCGTGCCATCCCACAGATCGGCATTGTTGCTGGCGACCAGTTGATCATTGAGATTGTAGATTACGACGCCGGTCGATGCCGGGTTGGTGTTTGTATTATCGCGCGCATCAACAGTGGCGGTCGAACCAATTGCGGTCCAGGTTGCGCCGAGAGCACTAAGCGAAGACGCATCTGCAGCTGCTTGTACGAATGTGTTGTAATCCGCAATATTTGTTGAACTTGCTGTCGTTGCAAACCGGGTCACGAAAACCAGACGGTATTGGTCACCAACGTTTAGGCCTGTGGGAAGCGTTATTGGCGCGGCATGGGCACTCGAATGCGCGACTGTCATCAACGCCAAAACGGCGAGAAAGATTGCTATAGAACCTCTAAAAAAACTCATTCGAAACCCATTCAATGACCGTTGGCACCTTAATTTATAAAATAAGCAAGAACCATGCCAATTTGACCTATTGAACAACATCAAAGGGTTACGAAATCACAGCCCTGTGACCCACAAAATTATGTAAAGAATTCCGACGTTTATCAGAACTTTCGAACACGAGACTTAATCGCCGGGAATGAACGCCTCGACGGCTCCATCAACGTTTTTAAGTTCATGTTTCCCGACCGATTTCAGAGTCGTCGGGCTATGCGCGGCAAAGTCGGCGGAACAGATAATTGGTTCGCCGAGACGGCCTGCCAGAGACTCCAATCTCGCACAGAGATTGACGGCTGGGCCAATCACCGTGAAATCAAGCCTGTCATGCGCTCCGACATTGCCATAGATCGCGTCCCCGACATGCAAGCCAATGCCACATTCCAGCGGCGGTTTATTCTCACGCCCACGGCGCCGGTTGAGGATTCGCATATTAGCAATGGCGAGGTCGGCGGCATCCAGTGCCCGTTCACAGACATCGTCCATTTCGCCTTCATTGTCGATCGGAAAGCTCGCAAGAACGCCATCGCCGATCATCTTGAGGACCTCCCCACCATGCGCCTGAACAGGCCCAATGATGGCTTCAAAATAATCGTTCAATACCGCCGTAATATGCTCCAAGGGAAGTTGTTCTGATAGTTTCGTAAAACCTCGCAAATCACTGATAAACAACACAGAGTTAATTATCGACCCTTCGCCTCGCTTGATCTGACCCCCATAGACCCGCGGGCCAGCATTGGTCCCGAGATACAGGTCCAAAAGTGTCCGGGTCATCCGCGCCCGACCATGCACCTCGACCATAATGCCGAGATAAGGCCGTAAGAAACATATTCGGTCGATTTGAGCGTCGGTAAAGCCACCTTCCTGATCAGTGGAAAAAGAGCCAGGGTTAAAACTTCCGTCACTACGCGGCAAAGCAATCGCAACATAATCCGTGCCGCCGGCATCACGTAAGTCTTCAAGATTGTTAAAATCAAACTGCGCGTCCGGCCCGGTAAGACGTCGACGCACCATTGTCGTGCCATCGCTCAACGCGTGAAACGGGCTCTTGCGAAACAAATCCGTATTCAACGATCCATGGTGATGGGATGTACGTTTGACGAATTTGTCTCCCCGCTGCCAACTATAGCTCGCCGCTAGCAACTCCGGGTGCAACATACCGACGGAGAGCAGGGCTCGTAGGATTGGCGTATTATCAGCTTCCAACCGTTCAACCAGCCCCTGAACGGCTGTACGCAAATCGGGCGCCGCTGCGGCACCGGTTATCAGCCAATGAGCAATTGGGTCTTCTTCAGCCATGTCAGCGAGATAGCCCGGACTGCGCCCGAAGGCAACCGGCCTAAACCTTGAACTCGCTCTGCACTTCCCGGGGGAACATGTCTTCTGGCGTCATGTGCTTATGGAACAATCCCTGCTCGTAGCCATAGAGCAGAAATGCTTCAAGTGTCGTGCGATTTGGCTCAATACCATAGGGATAAAAGTCGTCGCCAAACAGCTCGCGGGCTTCTTCCGCCATATCGTAAATCCAGCCAATTGGGGCGCGACACGCTGTGATATCGAGCATCCGCGCCATCGAGCGATCCTTGGCCTCGGTCAATGCCTTGCACATGCTCTGCGCCACCCAAGGGTTGGCCTCAAACACTTCCCGCCGGATAGCGTAGAGATGCATGATCGGCCAAATGCCGGTATCGCGGTAATATTGCTTTTCGATTTCGCGGAAATTTGGATAGAGCCGGACGATCCGAGGATCACGCTGTTCAACCAGTTCCGGGGCATGCGCGGTAAAAATAGCGTCGATCTCACCATCCAGCAGCATACCGCTGAGGGATTTATCGGGCTGCGGCGTCAGACTCAAACCTTCCGGCAGGTTTAGCCCCACCTTTTCCTTACGACCTGGCATATTCACGCCAGCCTGGTGCCATTCGACCTCGTTTAACGACACGCCAACCTCATGTTGCAACCAGCCGCGTGAATAAACCGCTGCCGACTGTCCCCATTCCGGCACACCGATCCGTTTGCCACGCAAATCTTCGGCTTTCTTAATTGGTCCGTCGGGCAGGATATAAACCGACGATTGTCGTGCCACACGGGATGGAAAGATCGGCAAACCGACAAAGCGGTCATCACCCTGGCTGATCATCGAGGTATATTTGCCAGACGAGATTTCCGAGATATCGAATTCCTCGAAATTGATAAATCGGAAGAACATCTCCTCAATCTGCATTGTGATCGGTACCAGCTCAATGCCTTCCGCCTCAAGCGGTCCCATCGTGAGGTCGCGGACATGCTCGTAATCACTGCTGGCAAAGGTCAATTTTAGCCGGGAATTGGCCATGTTTTTCTACTCCGAGGTGAAAGTTTGTGCCGCATTGTCAGGGTTTAGGGGATGAAGGTCAAATTGCCGAGAACATGGTCGTAGACAGGAATCGAATATCGCGCCTAAATTGTAAGTGATCTATAACACACATAATTAAAATTGATCGCCGTGAATACGATTGAACCCACAATGGAACGTCTGACGTTAGGATGGCTGACTCTGTTCGATGCCCCACCGGCTGATGTGGTAACGGCAGCGAGTGGCAATTTTGACGCTGTTGGTCTTCGTATTACGGGCCGAACATTGGATGACGATTATTTCCCGGTGATTAATGATCCCGCTGCCGTCCGCGAGATACATCGGCGGCTCGCTTATAGCGGCATCACCTTATCGAATACGTCGATTTATCATTTATCGCCCGCCATAACGCTAGAGCACCTCAAACCGGCTATCGAGGTGACGGCTGAGCTGGGTGCCAAATCCATCGTTGTCACCTGTATGGATTCCGATGAGGCCCGCTGGACCGACTTCATTGCCCAATGTTGTGAGGCGGCGGCGCCCTTCAACATTACACTGGCGCTTGAGGTTGTTCCCTATAGCGCCGCCAGCACCCTGGCCCAGGGCTTACGCATCATTGAGAACGCGAAAGCGGACAATTTCGGACTATTGATCGATATGCTGCACATTGCACGCTCTGGCGGGACGCCTGACGAGCTCGCCAATATCGATGCCAGGCACATCGTGTTCGCCCAGATTTGTGATGCGGCGGCGACACTGCCCGCTGGCATGAATTTGCCGACTGAGGCCCGCACCGGGCGGCTATATCCCGGCGATGGCGCGTTACCGCTCTATGCGTTGCTCAATGCCCTACCGGACACTGTTGAGATTGAGGTTGAGACGCCGCGTGTCGACCAAACTGGTCTGTCCTTTAACGAGCGTGCCAAACGCGCCGGCGAGGCCACGCGAAAATTCCTTGCGAACTATCGTCAGACTCTTGGGGAAACGGTTCGCTAGTCGAACGTATCGCCGAGGTGGCAGATGCCGTTGAAGTAGTTTTCCCAAACAATAAGATTACGGTGGCAGGCCTCGATCACCTGATCTTCGAGGTTCAGCTCTTCGGCATATTTCGCGACATTGCGCCAGCCGAGCTCTGAATGTTCCAGATCAGCCTCAGTATGAAGCTTGAAGAAGTTCACATCGGCGTCTTCCAGCTCCCACATCTCCTGCCAGACACCGCGGACATGGCCAAACCAGCCAAGCTCCTTGGTCGGGCCTGTGCCATAGCCTGGTACATTAACACGTTCGGAGCAGGTATTGCCGATCAGGCCAAGCAACCAATGCGCATTGGTCATTAACCCGGCCCAGGCATCCCAGCTCAGCTGTGTCCATTGTGATGGGGTTGCGGCCTGAATCTCATCCCGATCCATACCAATCTTCACGCCAAGGTCTTCCAAAATCTGCCAGTGAGGCTGGCCGCCGCCATATTCGTTATCGGCGATGATCTCCTGCGCACAGGCTTCGATAATATCGATCTTGATGTCCCAGATCGGGCAATTGGTCGCGACCTTAAGCTTGAGCACCGAGTTGCGATGACGGGTGTTCTGGCGATGCTGCAGGACAAAGGCCCGGCAGCGGTTCTTGGTCCAGGCATTGCCCTCGTAAATCAGTGTCCGATTGACGAAATCATTGACCTCTTGATCGAGCCTGTCGATCACGTTCTTCTGCGCCATAGGTGTGCTCCCTGTCTTGCTTGTTATCTATGCAGCGCATTGTCAGGGAATGGAAGAGGTGCGTCAAACCCGCCCCATTTGATCTCCAGGCCCGCCCGGCGCATGATCTCCTTACATAAAATAAGATCATCAGGGAGATCGTGATGCTGCTAATCACCAATGAAGATGTTGAGCAGATCATCAACATGCCGGATTGTGTCGCGGCGCTGGAAGAGGCCTATCGCGATTTCGGCAATCAGGATGCTGTCGAGATTCCCCGCCATGACGCGATCGTTGATAATGAACGCCCGGAAGCGGTACATGCCTTCAAGACCATGTCGGGCAGCTGGCCACGGGCTGGCGTCACGGCGCTGCGGCTAAACTCCGATATTGTCTCCTGGCCCGAGGTCAATGGCACGCCACGGCGGGTAAAGCTGCCGGTCTCCGAGGGTGAACGCTATAACGGCATGGTGCTGCTGTTCTCCACTGCCACCGGGCAACTGCTCTGTACATTTAATGATGGCTATACACAAAAGACCCGCGTCGGCGGATCGAGTGGTGTCGCCGCCAAATATCTGTCGCGCAAGAACAGCAAGGTGATCGGGCTGCTTGGCTCTGGTTGGCAGGCTGGTGCCCAGATCGAGGCGATGTGCGCGGTGCGCGATATCGAACGGCTGCAGGTCTATAGCCCGACCGGCCAGAACCGCACGCTCATTGCCAATACCTATGCCGCAAAGCTGGGGATTGAGACGGTTGCCGTCGCCTCGCCGACCGAGGCGGCCAAGGGCGCCGATATCCTGATCTCCGCCACCAACTCCATGACGCCAGTGATTACCCAGGATCTGATCGAGCCTGGCATGCATGTCACCAGCGTACGCGGCAGCGAAATTCCAACCGATGTGTTGGTTGGGCTCGACCGGCTGGTGGTCAACACGTCGACGCCGGTTACCGCCAATGCGGCGCGCGGCAAACCTTCCGAGATTCCCGAGTTCATCAATGGCGATTACAGCCGCCCCGATATGGATGTAATCGATTTCAGCAAAGTGCCGGAGTTAAAGGATGTCGTCGCTGGACATGTCGAGGGCCGCCAGAGCGATAACGAGGTCACCGGGTTTCACAACTATAAGGGCCTCGGACTGCAATTCGCTGCAATGGGCAGCCTGATCTACCAAGGCGCCATTGACCAAGGCCTGGGGTTCGAGGTCGATAACCGCTACTTCACCCAGGATGTGCATCCATAGAGAAAACAATTGAGACCAGGAAACTGGGGTGATAAAAACAGGCTTAAGGGGTTGGCCGGTTTTGTAATACGGCGAGTAAGACAATGTTTGAGACGCGTTCCATCGCAAAAACACTGATCGCAGGGTGTACAGTCGTATGTCTGTCATTCGGCGTTCAGGCTAATGTCATGGTCGGTGGCAGCATGGAATCGCAAGCACTCGGCTCCTATGCCAGCGCCGGCTTTACCTTTACCTCCACCGGCAATTGGAGCGTCGACCCTCTCTCCATCGTCAATGCCGAGAACGGCGCAACACCACTCGACGGCACCCAAATGTTGCGTTTTGGTGCGGGTGGTGGTGGTCAGAGTGATGTCTATAATGTGGTTGATGTAAGTGCTCTCGCGGTTGCCATCGATACCGGCACAGCGACGGCGGACCTTTCAGCATTCTTCAACGGTCTCGGCGTTGAAAACACCTCACTGTCGCTACGCAGCTATAGTGGCGCGGAACCGACAGGCGCCAACCCGGTCAGCGGCGGACTGTTTACCAATGTAGATTTCCAAGCCAACCCACTTACTGACAGCAATACATCAACGTGGGAAGAATTCAGCATCAATAATTACGTGATCGCAGCGGGAACGCGCTATATCGCCGTCGGTCTCCATTCAGCTCGAGCCTCCGCATCGTACGCAGATCAAGTGACGTTGACGATTTCATCTGACGCTATTCCGGAACCAGGTTCACTAGCGGTATTTGGGCTGGGGCTAGCCGGTCTCGGTTATATTCGACGGCACAAGCTGCACTAGAGCGCCGTACCTACCAATTGAAATTCTCGTCTGACTGGCTTATGACTTTTGCACAGTATTTTGCTGCAGGAGCACTTTATGCCGCGCTTTAAGGATTTCACGCCCGCCGGGGTTATTCCCGCTACCTTGCTGGCTTTTAACGACGATTTTTCCATCGACGAGGCCGCGACCCGCGCCCATCTCAGCCATGTCGGCAATGTCGCAGGCATCACCGCGATCACCGTTAACGGCCATGCCTCGGAAGTCCATGCTTGCTCCGATGATGAACAACAGCGCATTCTCGATGTCTCACTCGATGAGGTTGGCGACAAACTCCCGTTGATCAACGGCGTGTGGGCCGATGGCAGCCATGAAGCCGCGCGCATCGCCAAATGGTCGGAAGCCGCTGGTGCCTCCTGCCTGCTGGTGTTCCCGCCGCAGCCCATCATGATGATGCAGGGCCAGATGAAACCCGAGATGGGCATCGCCCATTTCAAAACCATCGCCGATGCCACCGATCTGCCGATCATCGCATTTCAATATCCAGTCGAGCAGGCCTATCGCATGGAAACGCTGCACCGGATGATCGAGGAAATTCCCAACCTGGTCGCGATCAAAGACTGGAACATGGGCCAGATGCACGAACGCCATGTCCGTGAATTGCAAGCCTCCTCCCGTCCGTTCAATGTGCTCACCACCAACAGCGCCTGGCTGATGAGTTCACTAACCATGGGGGCCAAGGGCTTGCTGTCGGGGTCGGGCAGCGTCATCGCCGATTTGCAGGTCGCCCTGTTCGAGGCTGTCCAGCAGGGTGATCTCAAACGCGCCCAGGCGATCAACGACCGTATCTACCCAACCGCACAATGTTTCTACGGCCCGCCTGCAACGGACATGCATAACCGCATGAAAGAAGCATTGGTGATGTTGGGACGTATGCCGAAAGCCGTGGTTCGTCCACCATTGGTTAAGCTAACCGAGGCTGAACTGGCGGGTGTCCGCACCGCCATCGAAGACGCCGGGCTTTCCTATGAGGGCGCCGACATCCTGCAACAGGCCGCCTAAACCAAATTTCTGATATGTCTCGGACCAGACCGCTCTTCGTTCACGTCATCGGGCTTGAGGGGTGTGGCCATCACGGGCTGTTCCCGGTCCTGGCGCAAGCGGTCACCGAGACCCATGGCGGCGATGAGTACAACCGTTTCTTCCGCAACAAACCACGCAACGCCTTTAACGGCATGTATTGCCGGAACTATTCCAAGCGTGATTGCATTCGCGGAGCGCACCACTTTCTCGGTCAAATTCCACCAGACAGCATCATGCTGGAAGACAACTCTTACCCGTCAGGCAATTATCGTGATGTCACAAATCAGTGGGACATCCACGAGATCTATCACACCCTGAAGGACCATTGCGACGTACGATTTGCGCATCTGACCCGGAATGTCTTTAACATGGTCAATTCACGCCGCGAGTTTGATGAAACGTTGCAGGCCCATGCCGAAAAGATGGCGGAGATCGGTCGCTACATCGATGCCAAAATGGCAGATATTGAAGCCGAGGGGCTAACCATTACCCGGCTGAATTATGACGAGCTCGAAAGCCAAACCGTCGAGATCGGTGCTCTCATTGATTGTCCATCCGAAGCCATCGAGAAAGCAATCAACGAACAATTCAAAAAATCCACGAAGAACTATCGCGATCTGCTGACGACGGATGAGATACAAGGAATCAAGAACGCGTTTGGACTCGCATAGAGCGATCTTATTTTTGTCACAGACGCATCCTATTGTGTCGTCGTCTTGTCACTGGCAAGCTATTTCAACCACGTGATCGGGCTGGCGCAAATTAAGCGCGCCCCGCAAAAGAACGTTAATTGAAATGTCACTGAGGAGGAGTTCTATGAAATCGATATTGACGACGACCATCGCCCTAACTTGCGCAATGGCCTTCAGTTTCAGCATTTTGCCAGCGGCGGCACAGAACAAAAAACCTGCCTTTTGCCAAGCCAAATCATTTGGCGTTCTTTTAAAATCAATCAACAAGGGCAAAGTGGCCAAAGTTCATCCATCGACCGTAGCGGCCGCCAATTATTTATATGCCAGCGCCAAAAAACTGCGCGCCCAAAAGAGACCCCGCCTGTGCGAAAGAGCCCTCAAAGTCGGCAACGCTCTAATGACCACAGCGGCGGTTATACACCAAGTCGGCAACAAACCGAGAAAAGCTGTCGTTAGACCCGGAACGCTCCACAGCGGTATCACCCGCATCGGGAAAGCAAAAATTCTCGCAAAAGCATCCAAGATCAAGCACGGACAATCCTTCGGCTATAGCTTTTGGATCAGGCCCTTAAAAGCAGCCCCGGACTGGACAGCGATTTTCCATAAGGGCAGCAAAAACTTTCAACGCGGACCAGCTGTTTTCATGTTTCCTAAGTCCACCCGACTTCATGTTCGAATGGGGACGAAGGGAAAACCAAATGACGGGTGCAATGCAAAGGCGCAACTGGCTGTCAATAAATGGTCTCATGTCTATCTACAGTTCTCGCCCGGAACAGCCTGGATCTATGTCAATGGGAAGGGGAATAACCGGTGCAAAATTGGCAACAAGTTGACCCTAAACAAGGCACCGCTTTACCTCGGTTCGCCCTGGAACAAGCCATCCATTGCCAATATGGGCACTTTGCGGGTACACAATGGACGTTTAACCATCCAGCAAATTCGACAAGTCATGAAAAACCAACTGTAGGATCTAACGACATTCTCAAATCAGGGGTGCCCAATAATGGGCGCCCCTTTTTTGTGGCGTTACGGATTTGGCGGGCATTCGCGGTGAAAGGCTGCTAAGAAGTCCGGTATGAAAAACGCCTCGCAAATCATCATAATGACGCTGTGTGTATTCACCGCCTATGGGTTTACCACGGCAACAGCGCAGGCCCAGAAACCGCGGCCGGTCTATTGTGAGAATAACGGCTTCGCGGTGCTAGCAGATGAAATTGCGAAAGCGCAAAAAGCGCAACTCTCGCCTGCTTTGATTGCCACTGCGAAACGCCGCTATGAACGCGCACGACGTTGGCGAATGCGGGCGCGGGCTGCCGAGTGTGAAGGACTGTTGCGCAATGCTCTAAATGATCTGCGTCAGGCGGCGACGGGAAATACCGCTACCTCAACGATCGGCATTGTATGTGACAAAGCCAATCTCAACCGTCTGTCAGTCGCGATCAATAAAGGCCGCAAAGCCAAACTCAACCACGCGCTGATCCGCTCGGTCCAGTCGCGTTACCTGATTCCCAGGAAATTGTTGGCGCAGAACAAGCCCGAGAATTGCGCTCGTCAAATCGCAACCGGGCTAAGAACTTTGAAAAATGCCCACGCGTCGCAGGCGGTAAAGGCCCAAACTTTAGCGCGTGGCGTACAGTGCAACGATAGCGGCTTTAGTGCACTCAATGCCGAGATGCGCGTCGCCCGCACCTCCGATCTCTCTCCCAAGGCAATCAATATTGCCAAAAAGCATTACCGTAAGGCGCGAAGGTTGCGGCGGAAGAAAAATGCCACTGCCTGTGCCGACAGACTTAATGCCGGCCTCAAAGTGATCCAGGAAGCGCGCAAATAGCAAGGCTTCACAAACCAGTTTCCTGACCGGTTTGATATTTTAGGTTTGCCTAACGTAACATGCGGGTCCCAGATACAAACGAGGCAAGGCTTTAAAATGTTCGCGGAAAACCACGCTATGCCGCTATTTCCAACTTTTGTTTGGATGCATCGCCTCAAGCCCGAAGACACTAAGCGCGTCAATGACACGATCCGTACTAAGTTGTTGTCGATGCTCGAACCAGGTGCAGAGAAACTTCAAAACTTCAGACACCAGACGGACCAAAACCTGCATACGTTGCCAGAATTTCAAGAGTTCAGTGAATATCTATTGGCCGCAACCAAAGGCGTAATGGATTTCATGCAAGTCGCGGAAGAAGGCATCGAAATCACCAGCTGTTGGGCAAACATCAACACCAAAGGTGGGCTCACCCAACCCCACACTCACCCCAACAATTATCTCGGTGGCGTCTACTATGTCGACACCCCGGAAAACTCAGGATCGATCATGTTCGAAGATCCACGTGCTCAACCTAAATTGATTTCACCGCGAGTTCACCAATCGACCGGTGAAAACTCCGGACACACAATCATGAATGTCGAACCAGGCGTATTGCTCCTGTTCCCCGCCTGGCTTGTTCATTCTGTAAAACCAAACCCGTCAGATCAGCTTCGCATCAGTGTTAGTTTCAACCTGATGTTCAGTGGGTTTACTGAACGCGTAAGCCCAGTCCAATGGGAAGGAACCGTGCCCACGACTTAACAAGTCTCGCGGTTCGCTTCTCCCATGATTGATCTCCTCGTGGCAAAGATCGGGCATTTTTAAAACAATCCCGTCCCCCCGGTAAAGACCGACGTCTTCTCCCCTATCTCCAACAGGTTCAATGGACACAACCAGTATGGAGATATCAAATGACACAATCGAAAACCTCATTCCTCGCCATCGCCACAGCAGCCTTTATCACCAGCGGGGCGCCGGTCGGCGCTAATAACCAAACTGTTACTTGCGATACCGGTGGGTTTAACGCGCTGCTCGGCGAGATCACCCGCGCCAAGGATAGCAAGGCCAATCCACGATTGGTGGCATCAGCGCAATCCCGATACGAGTTGGCCATGAAGCTACGCGTCCAGAAAAACATGACGGCCTGTACACAGCAGCTAAATGCCGGCATGGCCGCCATCAGTAAGGCGAAAAAATAGGACGACACGGCGTTTGATACGTTTCTCCTAATAGGAACCTGGCGCGTCGCCCTCCTAACCTCCCCGCGTTTTAAGGCGGCGCGTCATTTTTTCTGCAGTGATCGATATAAATTCACCAATTTCCAACAAATTCGACTTAAAGTTGGCGAATGGATATCACGAGTTTTATTGCCAACATGCCAAAGGCTGAGCTGCATTTGCATATCGAGGGTACCCTTGAACCCGATATGATGATGAGTCTCGCCGACCGGAATAAGATCGCTCTCCCCTATGCGTCCGTTGATGAAATACGCGCGGCTTACAATTTTACATCGCTTCAGGATTTCCTGGATCTCTATTACCAAGGCATGGCGGTGCTCCAGACACCGTTTGATTTCTATGATCTGACAAACGCCTATCTAGCGCGCTGTTTTGCGCAAAACGTTACCCATGTCGAAATCTTTTTCGATCCACAAGGTCATACTGCGCGCGGGTTAACCTTTGAAGCGGCGCTTGACGGGATTACCTCTGCCCTCGACGAAACCGAGCGATCTCTTGGCATTACGTCGAAATTGATCATGTGTTTCCTCCGCCATTTATCTGAGGAAGACGCCTTTGAAACACTGGAGGCCGCGCTTCCCCACAAAGACCGGATTTTCGGTGTCGGACTGGATTCGTCCGAGAAGGATCACCCACCACCTAAATTCATGCGGGTCTTCAAAGCGGCCCGCGACGCTGGATTTACCGCAGTTGCCCATGCCGGTGAAGAAGGCTCTGCAGCCAATGTTGCGGATGCTATCGACCTTCTCGAAATATCCCGGATTGATCATGGCAATGCCGTCCTCAACGACGCCATTCTAACCGACCGTGTGTCAGCAGCCCAAATTCCACTGACCATGTGCCCGCTATCCAATCTCAAATTGTGCGTTGTCGATGATTTGTCACAGCACCCGGTTCGACTGGCCTTACAAGCAGGATTGCTAGCCACGATTAATTCTGACGACCCGGCCTATTTTGGCGGCTATATCTCTGAAAACTTCCTCGCTGTTCAGCACGCTCTCAACCTCTCCTTCGAGGAAATCTGCCAGCTCGGAAGAAACGCCTATCTCGGCTCGTTTATGGATGCGGGTCAAAAGGCTACCGCCGTCGCGGCTTTCGATGCATTTGCCGCAGAAAACACGCCTTAATTCAAACCAATCAGCCAGGCTCTAAAGGCCTGAAAAGCCGGTTCCTCAGTGCGGTGCGGTTTATAGAGCAGATGCCATCGAACACCCTTTGGAACAGAAATATCAAACGGCGCGACCAGCCTGCCAGCCGCAAGGTCATCATCAATATAAGGTCGGATGCCCATGGCAATGCCGAGCCCGTCCACCGCAGCCTGTTGCGCTTGGCCGTAAAAATCAAACTCCGGCCCTTTGGCTGCAGGGGCAGACACGCCAGCTGCCTTGAGCCAGAGTTTCCAATCATCGGGTGAATGCGAGACCCGTAGCAGGCTCGCCTTTTTAAGACCGGCAGCTGTTTTGAGCTTCTTGCCAATCGACGGTGCACAGACCGGCGTTAAATCTGCCGCAACGATCGCTTCTGATTTCAGCTCAGGCCAATTGCCGTCGCCCAGCGTAATGCCACAGGTCCAATCGTCGCTAAAAGGGGCTGCCACACCGCCTGTCGCGATATGAACATCAATTTCCGGCACGGCTTTCTGAAAATCTCCGAGCCTTGGGATCAACCATTTGGTGGCAAAAGTTGGTCCAACCCCCACCGTCAACACCTGACGTTTGGACAGCGACGTGACTTGCTCTGTAAGATTGGCCAACGCATCAAAGATCTGAGTAAGACCCGGCTGGTAGGCCTTGCCCGCCGGTGTCAGTACCAATCGGTTCGCAGTGCGTTGAAACAGAGAAACACCCAACCGTTCTTCGAGGAGTCTAACCATCCGGCTGACCGCCGCCGGGGTGACATTCAGCTCGTCCCCGGCACGTTTGATACTGCCAAGCCGGGCCGTCACCTCGAAAGCACGGGCACCATTTAGAAACGGAATTTTTCGGGTCATTAGCATCAGTTTATTTAATGCTAAGGGCAAAATAAACCAGTTTGTTTTTTGCCCCAAAAACGCCGCATAAAGAGCGTGGAGTTTTCAAATGTCAGTTCTCACGCTCACTATCATCTGTGTCACCATGGTCGGCACCTCTTTTCTGTCAGGGCTGTTTGGAATGGCCGGCGGTCTCGTGCTGATTGGCGTGCTTCTGTTCATCCTGCCGGTGCCCGCCGCGATGGCGTTGCACGCAATTACCCAGATCGCATCGAACATCTGGCGCGCGGCTTTGTGGTGGCGCTATATCCGCTGGCCAGCGGTGGCAGCCTATGCTGCAGGCTGTCTGGTCGTGTTGTTGATCTGGACCTTCTATCAATATGTGCCAAGCGTCGCGCTTGCACTTCTTCTGCTAGGGATTGTGCCGTTCATTGGCAAGCTGATCCCTGATCGCTATTTACCGACGCCAGAACGACTCAGCCATTGCGGAGTTTTCGGATTTATCGCGATGGCGCTGATGTTGCTAACGGGTGTCGCGGGGCCAATCCTCGATCAGTTCTTTTTGAATGGAAAACTTGACCGGCGCGAGATCGTCGCCACCAAAGGCGCCTGCCAGGTCTTTGGCCATTCGGTGAAACTTGCTTATTTCGGCGCCCTGATTGATCAAGCGGGAACGATTGAACCCTACGTCGCGGTCCTGGCCATCATCGCGTCTTTTGCCGGGACCACCTGGTCCAAAAAATTCCTCGAAGCCATGGAGGAAGCTCTGTACCGGCGCTGGGCTGGCCGAATTGTCACCGGCATCGCAGCATACTACGTCCTCTATGGCAGCTATCTCGCCATCACCACGTAAAAGGAAAGAAAGATGTCCAATAACGTCGAACCCTTAATGCTCGATTTTGTCGAATGGGTCGCGGCCAACCCTCGCCCTAAAGCTGCTGATACATAATCAGCGCATCGACATAGCCGAGTGTTGCGTGATTGAAGCCCTCCGGCACTGTGCCAATCACCTCAAACCCCAAGGCTTGCCACAGCCCAACGGCATTTTCATTGGTTGAGACAACGAGATTAAATTGCATCGCGCGATAGCCCAGCGCCCGCGCCGCATCCATCGAATGGGTGCACAACGCCTTACCAAGCCCATGCCCTCGCGCGGCTTTCGCAACGATATAGCCACAATTGCAAATATGACTGCCGAGCCCCGGCATGTTGGGTTTTAGATAATAAACGCCAGCGATTCCGCTTTCGCCGTCCGCGACCGCCGTCAAATGCGGCATCGTCATCCAGCTATGGCGGGCATCATCCTCTGAGATATCAGCGGGATACGGGTAGGTATCGCCGGTGGCAAAGGCTTCCTGCAATATCGGCCATATCTGAGGCCAATCTTCGTCCTTGGCTTCGCGTATTGCCGCCATCGTCGACTACTCCCGTAAACCGAGTCGCTGCATTCGCGGTAAAATTTCATCGCGGATTACCGGCATATCATCAACATAGTTGACCAGACCAATCGCCATGCCATCAAGCCCACAACCCGCAAGGAACTCAAACTTCTCGGCAACTTCATCATAACTGCCGACCACTGGATAAGTACCGGTGCCACTAATGATCGCTTCTTTCATCTTGGCGAGCTTGGGCCCCGAAGACGACCCGCCCTTGGTACGGATTTCGACTGTGTGCTCCGCCGCCGCCCAATCGCCATGTTCATGGACGATATAGTGATAATACTCCGCCGCCTCTTTCGCTGTCGGCTTGGTGATGACATGGCCGCTGGCATAAATTCCAGCGCCATCTGCCGGCGCGGTTTTGCGCAGATCATCGACCTTACCCGCCAGCTCTTCCAGCTCGCGGATCGAGGTAAACAGACAGTCACAATGGCGCGCTGCAAAGGAGCGCCCGACCGGTGAGTTCCCCGCACTAATCAACAACGGCCGATCATCGCCATAGGGTTTGGGTTTGCATTTCACGCCTTTGAGGTCGAAATATTTGCCGGAGTGATCAAATGGCGCAGTCTCTTCCCAGATACGTTTGACGATGGATATCCATTCTTCAGAATATTCATAGCGGGCGTCGTGATCGCGGATACCAACGCCATGCATCTCGTGCTCATCGACGTTCCAGCCAGAGACGATATTGAGCCCAAACCGGCCCTCGCCAATATGGTCGGCGGTCACCATCTGCTTGGCGCAAAATACCGGACCGATCATCGAGACATGCACCGTGCCAAAGATCGAGATGCCCTTGGTCGCCGCCAACAGGCCGGATGCCCAGGTCAGGGTCTCATAGGTCGAGCTGGCAGTATCGGTGACACCGCCATAGCCATGCCAGCGTCCGATGGGGAGGATGAATTCCAGCCCCGCCTCATCGGCGAGCTGTGCGGCTTTCAGATTATTTTCCCAGGACGCGTCCCAATATTCCGGCGCGAGCGTCATCGTTAACCCGCCGGAGCAGTTCATGCCAAACAGGCCCAGCTTGAACCTGTTCTCGTTATACATGCGTGTGCCCTGCCGACTCATCCCGTACTCCGTGAAATCACTTATCACCGCGAGTTTAACGCCGGAGGCAAAACGCCGCAAAGGGATCGCGCAAAACGTTATCCTAACCTTGCGATGTCTTCCGCCTTGCTGACGGTGACGTCGAGATCAGTCACCAGTCCGTTGCTCAGGCTATAGACCCAGCCATGTATGTGGAGGTCCTGCCCGCGTTTCCAGGCCTCACGAACAAAAATGTCAGAGGCAACGTTGCGTACTTGGCTAATGACGTTGAGTTCACAGAGGCGATTGAGGCGTTGATGTTCGTCTTCAATGGCATCGAGTTCTGTCTGATGGTCCTCATGCACATCGCGGATCAGTTGCAGCCAGTGATCCACCGGCCCGCTTAGTCCGTCCTGCGTAGAGGCGGCAACGCCCCCACAGCCATAGTGTCCCACGACGAGGATATGCTTCACCTGCAACGCGTCGACAGCGTATTGCAAAACCGATCGATAATTGGCGTCCTGTGGAGGTGCGAGGTTGGCCACATTACGATGAACAAACAGCTCCCCCGGCGCCAGCCCGACAATCTCATTGGCGGACACTCGGCTATCAGAACAGCCTATCCACAAGTAGTCCGGATCCTGCTGGCCCTCGTGCCGCTGAAAAAATGCGCTGTCACCGGAGACCATACTCTCCGCCCAGACGCGATTATTTTCCTTGAGATGATCGAGCATCACTGCCGCCAAGTTTACCTTAGAAACTGAGCGGCAAAATCTCCGGCCAAGTGATTTGTGTCAAGCCTCGTAAGCTTTCCAGTCAGAACTTTTCCATGCGCGCGGTCGGGAAACTGTCGAGATCAAGTGCTTCGCGGAAATAGGCAGTGCGCTCCTCTTTGGACTCCTCGACCTGAATGCCAATCGCATCGGCGACACGGTTAATGGCATTGAACAAAGCCGCGACCGCTGCGGCGTCAGTTGCTGCCTCGGGGCTACATTGATCCGATAGCGCAGACCGGGCGACGGTTATGACATCGCGATCACCGCCGACAACGGCTTCAGCGAAGGCCACAAAGAACGCTGCATCGAGAATATCCGCGCCGTCCGCGCCACCATTCACAGCCGATAAATCGGGTTGCTCCTCATCGCCTTGCAGACTCGCACGGAGCCTGTCGGTATGGCTGACCGTTCAGTAAAAGCACCCGTTGAGAGACGACACCCGGCCCGCCACCAACTCGATCTGCGCCTTTTCAATGCAACGTGGGTTAACGTCCACCTGCCACATCGCCTCGGGCGGCAAATACTGTGCATCGTTGAGGGCGAAAAAGCTGATCGCCTCATTCGGCACCAGGCTCATCGCCCGCCGCACATTCGGTGCGTTTGGCGCATCACCGATGCCGCTAGGATAAATCTTCAAAAGATCACCACTCGCTTGTTCTGGCGGTACCGTCGGCAGCCACGCTGTATCAACCACCGCACCATCCGGGCGTTGTCGGCTGGGCTCACCCGGTTGCGGTTCTGGCAACGCATGGCGCTCTATCCCGATGCCATCGCAAAACGTATCAACACACATCGTATGCGCCAGAACTGAAACCATCTCGACATATTCGGTATCGGGCACGCCGCCATCGAGAATTGAATTAACCCATGTTTCGGTCAGCCGTGCCGGATCGGTCGCGATACGGTGAATTGCCTCGACACTGTTTTCTGGAAGCACGCCCAGGCTGTCATGCATGCCGTCAACAGCATAAGGCGATAACGCCTGTTTACGTTCGGCACACAGGGCACAGGATGCGGCGTTACGGGTCTCTGCCGCGATGGCGACCCGTGTTTTGCCATCCAGCCACGTGCAGGGGGCCGCGATATGCGCCCAGGCTCTGCGGTGTGCCACAGTGATATCTTCACGGACCGGCACCGGCGCATTGTCATAAGAAATTTCAGGAAGCGACATAAACAACCCTCAGCAGCATTTGCATTCACCACTGAGGCTATCACTCGCCCTAGTCCAATCTCAATAGGATTGGAAGTTCAGGCGAGCCTGCGCCGCATCGCCCCAATGCCCAGCAGACCAACCCCAAATACGATCAACGTACCCGGTTCCGGCACAGCATCGGCAACGACTTCAAGCCGGACGGAGCTTCTGCCATTGCCGAGATCATGCAAGGACATATTCCAGCCGAGACTTGCCGCCAGCACTGCGCCAGAAAAATCAAACATCAGTGAGTCGAAATCATTGACCGTGATGGAGTCTGCTACCAGCACATCAAACGTGTCCCCCAGCGTGGCCATGAAACCTGCGAAGAAGTCGATGTCGAAGATCGCGCCATCAGCAATATTGGCGACGTCTTCTGTGGTCCCACCGGTTCCCGGATCATCAGCAACATCGATCACGTCATAGCCGCCGATCTCAACGCCGGGGGTTAACCCGGCGAGTTCAAACAATGTCGTGGAGGAAACGCCGAGATCAAGATTACCAACAATGTTCAACAGTCCGGGGGAATTTCCAGCCCCGACAGTACCGCCACTATTGACCGCGAGATCTGACGTCAACACGCCATTGAGAGATACATTCGCATTTGTATTGATCACCACGTTTTCGATATTACTGATGACACCACTCGCCACGGTACCGCTGGTATTGCGGAAGGTCAGGCTATCCCCCGTACTATTGCCGCCATCGATGCTTGTCACACCCGAAAACCCGCCGCCGTCAAACGTCAGGCTATCATTGCCGTTGCCCATCCCGATGGTGCCATTGACCGCGCCCCCGGCACTCACGGTCATGATGTCAGCATCACCACCAGTCGTGACATTGCCCGCGACCGTACCGCCGGCAATCAAAATGGTGTCTGCACCATCCGATGTCGACAGGTCCCCCGTCAGTGTTCCGCCACTATTGATGGTGACCGTATCGGTAAAACCACCGGTTTCGATGGTTCCGGTTACCCCACCACCTGCATTGATGGTGACGTTGTCCGCACCAGTACCAGTGCCGATATCCCCGTCAACCGTGCTATCGGAAACGGAAACGATATCGTTTCCGGCACTGGTTGAAATGTCGCCAGTCACAGAACCAACATTTTCAATCTTGACGGTATCGACACCGTCACCCGTAGAAATATTGCCATCAACACTACCGTCGGACACGGTCACCGCATCGCTATCGATACCAGATGTAATATTTCCGGTGACCATACCTGAATTGTCGACACTAACAGTATTCACACCGTCTCCAGTAACTATGTTGCCGTTAACTGTGCCACCGGAAACCTTCAGTACGTTGTCGCCTGCACCCTGGGTAAGCCCGCCAGAAAGCGTTCCACCAGTATTCACGGACACTTCCTGATCATAGGTGCCGGTCAGTGATACCGTTGCGCCGTCATTGATATTTACCTTTTCAACATCAGTGAGAAGGCTACTATCCATAGTCGCGGTGACGTTTTCAAAGTTCACGCGATCATCGGTTCCGTTGCCGCCGTCAATGCTAGCGACGGTAGAAACATCACCGCCATCAAAAGTGACCACGTCATTTCCATTTCCCAGGGCAACTGCCCCGGAAAATGTGCTCCCAGATCTAAGGGTGAGATTGTCTGCCCCTGTCCCCATATCAATGTTGCCGGTCACAGAGCCGGAAACGGTCAAGGTATCGCTGTCATCTTCCATGGCGATGTTGCCAGTGACAGTGCCACCAACACTAACGGTCATCACGTCATCTGATGCGGACGTAAAAACATCACCCGTTATCGTACCGCCAGTGCCAACAGAAATGGTATTAACCCCGACTAACATGCGAACGTCGCCTGTCACGGAGCCGCCATTCACGGTCAAATCGTTATCACCCGGATCGAATGCTAAGTTTCCGGTACTTGCGGTAACATTTCCTCCAGATTCTACGATTAGATCTGCATCGAATTTGTCGGAAACGGAAATATCAGCACCACTGCCGAATATGATGGATTCGAAATCGAAAATATCGCCGGCGTCGAGAGAACCAGTACGATTGCGGAAGGTTATGCTATCCGTGCCGTTCCCACCCGTGTATAGCCTGACATTGTTAAAATTCCCCCCATCGAAGGTCAGGGTATCATTGCCGTCCCCTAGAGTTATTGCCCCGGTGACCTTCGCCCCCGCATTAACTTGAACGTTAGCATGGCCGGCCAAATCTTCTATTGCCCGTCCAGTCACACTTATTACATCAGCCCCTGAATTTAAGGTGATATTGACCACCTTGTTGGCATTACTCGCCGTATGAATTCCCGTCTTAAGATTACTGGTTCCTTTGACGATGCCATCGACTGTCAAATCTATGCCACCGCCACTAAAGTTTTGTGCCCGAATGCCACCGCTGCTGCCTTTTACGCCAGCGGTATCAATTACAAGATCACCGTTTGCACTGTTTTTAAGGATATCGATGCCGTAGCCGCCCGATGTCGAGGTGACCTGACCCGACGTTGTGACCGTTGTAGCGCCGCTGGTTGTTCCATTGTCGACGATGCTAATAGCGTCTCCTGAACTCCCACTGACAACCCCGGTCGATGTAACAGTCGTGGAACCGGTACCGCTATTCACGACAACAATTGCCCCATTCGCACCCGTCACCTGATTTACGGAGAGGTTTATATCAGTCGTCCCGGTTTGATTATTCGCCTGAAGGCCGGTGTTAGTCGACCCCGTTATAGGACCGTTTGACGTGATATTGATCGCACCGCTGGTATCGTTAAAAGCGCGGATCCCTTTTTCACTACCGATGATCGAGGAGCCATTTGCATCAGTGAAAGACAGGCCACCAGTGCTTTCAATATTAAAACCTTGGGATGCCGCTGTGCTGAGACCAAAACCCGCGACAGTGTTGATGGTGACTGGCACGCCCGGTGCCAAAGGATCAGAAAGCCCGCCATTGGTCGTATCCGTGCCAGCATTCGCCGTGCCGGAACAACTATAGGTGCCGATCCCGCCATCAACGACACAGACACCAGCATCAACTGGTTTACCACCGGCCAGAACGACGACAAAAGTCGTCAATACCAGCCATAAAGAACGAGCAGGTGTTCTATGAAACGACAGGAAATGATAACGTTTTCTTTGTGATCGTCTGCGCATTGCGCCAATGCCCAGTAGCCCCAAAGCCAAAATACCGAGCGACCCCGGAGCTGGAACAGCAACTTCTTCATCGGCAACCGTGAGGACGTCTGAAATGGCGTAAAGACGAAGGCTCGAAACTTTATTCAGCTCATTTCGTGCAATCCAATTGTTACCGGTAACGTCAAGTTTTCCAAACGTAACAAAGAGAAAACCACCCAGTATGGCTCTCTTGGACCCGTTTGTGTCTGTCCCCGTCCAAACTCTGAGTTCTCCGCCTGTTATCGCGTTTCCGTTTTCGTTTCTATTAAGCGCTAAATCGAGATGACCGTCCCAAAGATCTGCATTGTCATCGGCTATTTTATTGCCATCTGTCCTGTAAATCCCAACACCGGTTTCTGTGTTTGGGTTCGTGTTGGTATTGTTCCTGGCGCCAATCGCCCCTGAAGAGCCAATCACTGTCCAGGTTGTACCGAGGTCTGCGAGTTCCGAAACTGAATTGGCCAAAGATGTGACGAAATTGTTGTAAAAGGAAATATTGGTATTGACCGCATCTGTTGTCGTGCTGGTCACAAAAGCTAACCGATACTGATCACCAGGATTTAGGCCAACGGGAATGGTGATAGGCGCCGCCTTCGCTGGTCCTGCAATGAGTCCGACAAACAGCATGATCAGTAGATATTTCAGAAACAATATTTGCGCTTTCACAGCCAATTTTCCTTTTATTTCACGCCCAAAAAATCGGCGTATGCCATCCCCCCAAACGACATGCGGAAACTAGCGGGAATCGCGGCGTACCCGCGTCACCCGAACGGGTGATATCGGAAAATAAAGATTTGCGCGTTTTAGGCGTGAAAACTTGACGCTAAGGCCGGGTTGCGAGCCGTGCCATGAGGTGGATCAAGATGACCATCGCCGCAACGGGTACCGCCGCAACAACAAAAATCATCGAGATACCGAGAACTTCGCTGGACAGTTCTGCGGCCCGTCCGAGAAAGCCTCGGCTGACAGCGATAATAGGAAGCAGAAAGACCAAAACAGCGATTGTCTGGATTGCTCGGGACAGTTTCTCCGGAAAGATGTTCGCAATAACCGGATCACTCGCTACCTTGAAGGCGACGGTCGCACCCAACAGCCCGGCCCAGATCATCGCATAACGTGCTAATTCCTCGGTCCAGACAGGTGGGCTATCGAGGACGTATCGCGCGACGAGCTGAATCAAAACCACAAGCAACAGCACGATCAACGCACACCCCGCCACTGCCCGGCACACCCGGTCGAGAACATCGCTGAGAGTGTGAAAAGCCATCATCATTTAGCGCGTTGCCTTCACCGCATCAGTCCAGATTTTGACTTGGTCCGGCGAAAGCACACCGGCGCTGTAAACCGTGCGTGCGCGGCGGGCGAATTCAGCGCGAGCTTCTGGAGCCAATCGCGTAACGGTAATTCCAACTTGTTCCAATCGACCAAGCATCGCTGGTCCTGTTTTCTTGAGCCATTTCTGGTTCGCGGCGGTTGCCGTTTTCGCCGCCTGGCCAATCAAACGTCGTTTCTGTTCGGTCAGACCGCGATACCATTTGAGTGACGCCAGCACGACCCGCCCACCGACAATCGCCCCCGCATCGGTAAAGTGTTTGAGAAAACCGGTATGACCAAAAATCAGCGGCGCAATCGACGGATTGATATAGCCATGAGCAACGCCGGTTTGCAGTGCGTTTGGCACTTCGCGCCATGACACGATGGTACCGGTCGCCCCCCACGCTTTGTAGAGCGCAATCTGCCCAGCATCGAGAGCCCGCATTCTCAGTCCCTGCATATCGGCGACAGTTCGGATCGACCGCTTGGTATTGAATATACCGGCGGGGGAACCGGGACGCGTAAAGGCAAGAACGCGGATATCGCCTTTCTCCAGGCTCTTATTGATCTTCTCAGACAAGCCCGCCTGCTCCAGCGCTTTAATCTGATGCGCATCATCGTCAAACAAATAAGGCAGATAGAGACCAAAGATCAGTCTGTCGATTTTACCCGCCGAACGCACCGCCGCCATGTTGATCTGCAGCAATCCCTGACGGGTTTGATCGAGTCGTTCATCTTCCCCGCCCAGTGCACCTCGTGGATATTCGGTTACCGCCATGCCATCTGCGCGCAGGGTCGAGGCAAAGCTATGAGCCCAGACATAAGAGCCGGATTTCTTCACATCCTGCGGACTATCGAGCGCCATCTTGAGTTCAGCGGCACGACCTTGCCCGATAGAGAAAAGAAGGACAGTGAGAAACAGACTTATGGTTTTCATTTCATTCTCCTCTACCCGGCGACGAAGCCGGCAAGGCGTGGCAAGAACAAGCTGATTTGTGGAAACAATATTAAACATCCCAACACAAGGATTTCCGCTGCGACAAATGTCAACACTGCACGGGCGATCTTTTTATACTCTACCCCCGCGACTGAAGCCGTGACCGCGAGACACGCGCCAAAGGGCGGCGGCGTCAGCCCGATACAAAGATTGAAACACAACACGATCCCGAGATGGGTCGGATCAACGCCCTGCGCCAAAGCCAGCGGGGCAATCACTGGCACTATCAAAAACAATGCCACTGGTAAATCGAGCACCATCCCGACCACCAGAAATAACAGGTTGATCGCCAGTAACAGCTCAAGACCGGACAACCCCGTTCCTGACACCCACCCCGCTAACGATTGTGGCCACTGCAACAAGCCGGCGAGATAACCAAACACCGCGACAGCGGCGAGGATCATAAACACCGACCCCGTCAGCCGGACCGTAGTCTGTACAGCCTGCCAGAAAATTTGTGCGTTCATACCATCCTGCCGGCTACCGACAATTAGCGCCGCGACCACGGCAATTGCCGCCGCTTCGGTTGGTGTGGTGACCCCGCCAACGATGCCGCCGAGAATAATAACTGGAAGAGACAAGGCTGGCAAAGCTGCGATAATGCTCCGGGATAAAACAGGGTCATCCTTTTCGTTTTCCTCTCGGTGATCTTCACGTCTTGCACATATTGCGTTCGCCACCATCAAGGAAGCTGCCAACAACAACCCCGGTACGATTCCGGCGACAAACAATGCGGTCACCGATGTCTCCATCAACGCGCCGTAAAGGATGAGAATGATGCTCGGCGGAATGATCGGGCCAATGATCGACGAGGCCGCCGTCAGTGCTGCGGCATAGGAGCGGCGATAGCCGCGTTCGACCATGGCGGGGACCAGCGTGTTCGACAATGCTGCGGTATCCGCGATTGCGGAACCCGACACACCGCCGAAGAAGACACTCGTCAGAATATTCGCATGACCGAGACCACCTTTGACCCGTCCAACCAGCGCCATCATCAAATTCACGATCACCCTAGTGATACCGGACCGGTTCATGATCTCGCCGGTTAGGATAAACAACGGCAGCGCCATCAACGCGAACAAATCGAGCTGTGAGAAAATACGCTGCGGCAAAACCGCAAGATAGATATCCTGCCCCGCTGCAATAAAGCCGAGCACTGACCCCGCTCCGATGACATAGGCGATCCCGACACCGCCCAGCAAAAACACCGCGGTTACACCGAGAACGAGAAAAGTCATTCAGGAAACAACGGCATGGGCGCGCAGAACCAGTCGAACCAGCGCGATCTGGCTCGACGTCCCGGTCTTGTCGAATATCCGTTTGAGATGGGTTTTAATCGTATTGATCGAGATCTCATGCGACCGGCTAATCTCTTCGGTGGTTTCGCCTGACACCAATGCCGCCACGATGCAGGCTTCCTTATCGGTCAGTCCGAAATGTTCTTTCAGGGTATCAATCGACACGGTCCAGCGCCGAGCACTATCTGTCACAAAAACCAATATAGCCGGCTGCGGCAGGCCAGAAAAATGCGATGTCAGAATGGAGCGCGTATCGGTCGCGGGCATCCAGGTCACCCAATAGGGGGTCTCGCCCGAAGGCCGATTAATCCCGAACATGTTGGGTGGCGGGTCGTCTTCGAGCTCTTCAAAACCATCGCCCGACTGGCTGTACAAAATATGCCGCAGATGACCGTTTGCGGTCGGTGCGGCAAAGGCCAGACGGTCTTTTACTATCGACACGCCATCCTCGTCACCCAGCACCGCATCGGCTTCGACATTTGTCGCAAGGACCCGGCCTTCCCGGTCGAGCGTGAACATCCCGGCATTGATCTTGTCACCAAGTTCATCGCGCACCCGATAGGCGGCATCGCGATCCTCTATCACTTCACGGACTTTCAAAGCCCGATGCGCATGCCGTGCAAGGATCGCCAGATCTTTCATTTCCGCCGGGGTATAATCCCCAGCGCCTTTCTCGCGGATCGCCCCAAACGTCAGCGCCTTGAGATAATTATTCTCGAGAATGGTGCCACCAGTATGGAACAAATCATGATCCTTCATAAAACTAAGATAAAACGCGCTGCGCTCAAATTCCGCGTCAGAGGTCAGCTCACCGCCGGTAATCGATGACCCGGTCGGGTGTTTAAGCAGGAGCTTTATCCGTTCATTAGCGCGATACATTTTCAGATCATAATCGTCTTCGGTCGCAACCAGCCCGCGTGACGACAAACGAAAGGTTGGCTTGGCCTCAACAATGTCGTGGCCGGTAAAAAACGCGCCCTTGGATGACACCAGCTCCTGGATCATCGATAACGGTTGCCGCCAGTCGCCATTGCCAGCGGCCTGTGCATAGATCACATCAATGACATCGTGAATATCGGCCAAGAGATGCCTGCCCCAAGTTATTGTCGCGCAAACCTAGGACAAATTGGTCGAAAAAAACAATCGGGATTTTTGAGATTTAAATTTAGGCGACGGCCTGGGACGACCGATGCTTACGCTGACGCCGCAACCTGTAAAGCCCAAACAGCCCAACGCTCAGTGTAAGTATAGTTGACGGCCCCGGAACTGGCGTATCATCGACAACAACTGTAAGACGCAGCGCCTCATCTGACCCGCCTGCGGCGACGAAAGAAGCCTCCCAGCCGAGCCCAATACCAAGCGCGGCACCGGAGAAATCGAATATCAGATCGTTGATATCGCCGATGAAACTGTCAGCGATAACAATGTCAAAGAATTCGCCCAGCGATGCGGAGAAACCACTGATAAAATCGACATCGAAGATTGCGCCAGCGGCCAGCGTTGTGGCGTTCGCAACATCGATTTGATCGTATTGAGTGCTGGAGGTCCCGCCCAATTCAGCCAGTACTGTTGATCCCACTCCGAGATCAAGACTACCCGTGATATTGGTCGCAATCGGTAAATTGCCTCCGCTTAACGTGCCGCCAGTTTGCACCGCAACGGTATCGTGGGCCAGCGCACCAGTGAAATGGACTGTGCCACCACTACCGATGGTCAGGTTTTCAACATTGACGATATTACCGCTGGTTCCAACAAACCCGTTTGTGATCGTCATCGTGTCGGTGCCACTACCACCATCGACGGTCGTAATGTTGGTAAAATCACCGCCGTTGAAGGTAATCGTGTCTGTGCCACTCCCCATATTGACCGCGCCATTAACAGCGGCGCCGGTATTAAAAGTAGCCGTGTCCGTTCCATCACCCAAATTAATGTCACCGGTAACGACAGCACCATTATTCACGATAACATTTGCCGTGTTGTCGTAGTTTGAAGCACCATAAATACCGTTGGAGATAGCGACACCCGAGGTGGCACTAACATTCGCGCCATTATTCAACGTGATATTTGTCGTTCCGCCGGTGGAAAAGAAATTACTATCGATGCCCGCTCGGGTTCCGCCTGTAACGGTTCCGCTTACCGTAATTGCGGCCGTCGAGGCGGCATTAACATAGGAGACAATTCCAGTCTGGGCACCATTGACAGAACCGCCTGCAGCGACCGAGATCGACAGGCTGCCACCGTTATAGGCCGTGCCAACGACACCGACACCGATTGCGGAAGTGCCGGTGACGCTGCCATTGATTACGATCGTATTATTGCCACTTCCCAGAGTATTCGCGAAAGACTCAATCCCTCTCTGGTTTCCCGTAACCGTACCGTTTGTCGTAATATCAATATTGTTGTCAGCCGAGGCAATTATACCGTTAACAAAACCTCCGGATACGTCATTGGCGGTGATCTGGAGATTACCACCAGTCGCAAGATTGAACGCATAGATCCCGTTAGACCCACCTTCGATGAGGCCATTGCTCGTGATCGTTATATCGCCGCTACTCGTCGCACCACTTTGCTGGGCATGAATTCCAGTGCTACTGCCCCGAATGGTTGACGCATTATTGTCGGTTATGCTGATCCCTGCGGTATTGATGCCTTGACTTCTTATCGCCGCAGTCGCAGCGGTATCGATCCCAAACCCGGCGGTCGTCGTAATGCTGACAGCCCCACCCGGCACCCCATTCAAATTTTGTTGAGCATCGGTTCCCGGATTAGCAATTCCAGAACAGGAATAGACCCCGGCACCGCCGGTACAGGCACCGGCATAGGCCTGCTTACCGCCATAGCTAAAGAGGACTCCAGCCATCGCCGTTGTCATGGCGAGCTGAACGCGCAAACTGTTCTTAGGAAGTGAGGGTTTTAGATCAGTGATAGCCATTCACTTCTCATACAAAGAGATACTAATATTCAACACCACCGACCCAAGGTCTTGGTATCATAACAGCCGCCGTTTCACAATATCGTTGCGGCTCAAATAGATGAGTTCACTGATGTCCAATTTCATTCTCAATGACACGCTCGCCGCCGATACAGTTGAGCTCACGCGCTGGCCGTTATGCCGTGTTCTCCTGATGAATGACAGCCGCTACCCGTGGATAATCCTGGTGCCAGCGCGGGCGGACATGAAAGAGATTCACGATCTTGCGCCCGCAGATCAAACACTCCTGATCTCTGAACTTGATCGCGCTTCGCGAGTTCTCGCTGATTTGTTTACACCGAACAAAATCAACGTCGGCGCGCTCGGCAATATCGTCTCCCAACTGCATATCCACGTTGTGGCGCGCCATGCCGATGATGATGCCTGGCCGGGACCTGTGTGGGGTGCGCATACACCAATACCGTATGAACAGACCGAACTCAAAAATTTAACAGAGCAGCTCCAAAACGCGCTGCAGTAGTCGGAACGGCTAAAGCGCTTTACGCCGTCGGCGAACGATCCCAAGCCCAAATACGCTGAGACCAAAGATCGTCATCGTGCCAGGTGCCGAAGCCTGGGTGACATCATGCAAAGCATAACCGTTGAGAATAGTTCGATTGCCCTGATCGATAAATGACGTCAGCAAGGATGCTGTATCAGCGGTAAATTCGGCGACGACATTGATGCCGCGATTTCCCATATTGACGATGTCGATATTGCTGCCGAGTACGGAAATTCGCTGATCGTCACCTGTACTATTCGGCACATTAGAAAACAGAAGCTGAAGACGGTAGGTATTACCAACCGTCAGTCCACCGAGCGTCAACGTACCCGGCGCAGTATTTGGGGTGAAAACCAGATTACTGAGAACCCGGTCCAGGCCGGTTGCCGTACCATATTGGTTCGAAAAATTGCCGCCGCCATTGGTGAAATTACCAATGCCAGACTGATCAGTGCCGAATGCCACACCATTAATTGTTCCGGTAATCGGCGAAGCACCGAGACTATTGGCAACAACCAGCGTGCCGGTGCTGGCAACGTCAAACTGGTTTACGATGTCATGTTGGGTAAGCGAAATGATCCCGGCAGAGGCGCTTAACCCCACCAGCTGGAAACAAAATACTGCGATCAAAACGCGTAATTTCATCAAATCTGCTCAATCACTCTACTAACACCGCGATCTATGGCGCGATGTCCTGCCCTTATCCATGCAATTTGTATGCCAATAATAAGTTTTGAGTGTATTCAAAGGGTTAGCGGTTACCCAACACGGCACAGCTCAAAAGTCGTAAGAAATTCTGACAGTTAGCGGGCGTAGGCTGAAAATATCAAAATGGCACCGTGCCCTCGATCAACGTGCGATGCAGATGCCGTATGCCGGGTTCTTTAATCTTGCCTAGACCTTTATGGAGCGTGCAGCGATTGTCCCAAATCAGGATATCGCCGAGCTGCCATTTATGGATGTACATATGCTCTTCGCGTTGCTGAACCGCGAAGAGTTCCTGTAGCAAGTCTTCGGACTCATCTTCCGGCAGACCTTCGACAAATAACGTATGGCGTGGCGATACAAACAACGCCTTGCGGCCGCTCTCCGGGTGGGTGCGGATAATGGGGTGCATCACGTCAGGCGCGCCTGTGTCATAGACACTTTTGCCGTCACCATGTTGTTCCGGGACTTTGACCCGCGGATTGCGCAACCGGTTCCACGAGTTAATACCGCGTACGCCGTCGAGCCGTTGTTTGGTTTCCTCGGGCAACGCCTCATAGGCAGCATAAGTATTGATAAAGGCGGTCTCACCGCCCTCCTCTGGCACCTCGAGCGCGTGCAGCATAGTGCATTTGGCAGGCACCGGCTGGTACAAAGAATCCGTATGCCATTCATCGCCGGCATTGGTCGCGCCGACCCATTTGCCGTTGACCTTCTTGTTGGACAGGACGAGCATTTCGGGATGCTCCTTGTCCTTGTTGGTCTTGGAAATATGAAAAGCCAGCTCACCAAAATGCAGGCTGAATTTCTTCTGTTCGACCGGCGACATATTCTGGTCGCGGATGACGATAACCTGATGTTCCAGAAACGCGTCGGTGATGGTGTCGACATCAGTCTCGCTCATATCATCGGCAACTTTGGCGCCAACGATTTCTGCCGCGAAGCTGTCTGTTAGTTTATTGACCTGCATTCTTTGTTCCCTCATAAGCGCCCCGCCAATTCATGCCGGACGGTTCAGCGCCATCTCAATCCGATTATTGTCGGGATCATATATATCAATGCGCCACGAGCCACCCTGAACCTCGGGCCCGTAGTCCGGCGTCAGGCCACGCTCGGCCAGCGTGTCGATGACGGTCTGGATATTATCGACGTCATCCATCGCGACATTGATGTGCTGCATATTGCCCTTCTCGCGCTCGACCGGGACCCAGTCGGGATTGGGCCGCAGATCTATCTGGTTGTTGGGGCCAACGCGCACGGCCACAAACGGCGTCTTGCCCGCGTGATATTCCTCCAGCGATTTCTGGTTAATCTCCATGCCGAGTTTTTGATAAAACGTCATCGATTTTTCGAGATCACGCACCCAGATAACGACATGATCAATCCGGTTAAAACTCCACATCGCAAGCCTCCCCAGCCATGAATATGTAAGGGACTATAGCAGAGAGAAGATGCGGCGTTGCATGGAGAAATATGAGACGCCCAATCTAGCGGTATGTCCTCAACATCCTTCAGACGGCAGAAATACGATGTGTCTTCGATCAAAAGCCGGGGTTGTTGTGGTTGGCCACGACCGTGATAATATGATTTCGTATCAAATGAGCATAGCCAACAAAATTATTAATTGTTCAATTTCAAATGGGAGATTTTTATGATGAAAAAGATTTGCGTGCCGGTTTGCGCGGCACTCGTTTTATCCATGCCTGTCTTGACGACAGCCCCGGCATTTGCCGCTGAGGTCAAACTCAAGATGGTGTCCATGTTGCCGAAAAAAACACCTATCGGAAAAACCTTCGGTGGATTTGTCGATCGCATTAATGCCAAGCTTGCTGGCGAATTCAAGATCGATTGGCGCGGCGGCCCGGAAGTCGTCCCCCAGTTCAAGCAGCCCAATGCTGTCCGGCTCGGCTCGGTCGATATGACCCTGACCAGCCCAAGCTATGCCAACGGCATCCTGAACGTATCCGGTGCGGCCAACTATTCGAACAAGCAATATGCTGAGATTAAGTCCACCGGCTATCACGCCTACATGACCAAGCTGCACGCAGCAAAAGGGCTGGTCTATGTTGGTGAACTTCCGGTCTCCCAATTGCGTTTTCACATTTTCCTCAAGAAACCAATCAAGACACTCAGTGATTTTAAGAACATGAAAATTCGCGTGTTCCCGGCCATCGCTCCGGCGATCAAGGCCCTTGGCGCCAATCCCATTGTTCTGCCCATGCCGGCGATTTACACGGCCATGGAACGGGGTGTTGTCGCGGGTTTTGTGACAGGCGTTTCTGGTGTCGCCAAGCGGTTTAAAGGTCTCATCGGCGCCTACGTAGATCCTGGTTTTTATCGGGCAACGTTCCACGTCCTGGCAAATCCGAAATCATGGGCGAAGGTTCCGGCGGCAACACAGGCCAAGGTCATCAACTTTGTTCGTAATGCCGATCCGGTAGCCTATGAAGCCAGCTGGAATGCAAATCTAAAGGCTGGCTATGCAACCCTTAAGGCAGATGGGGTCAAGACTGTCCGCTTTTCATCTGCTGAAGAGGCTAAATTCAAAAAGACTGTCTTCGATGCCGCCTGGGCTGCGGTTAATAAGAAGTCTGCCGAACATGGCCCAACGCTTCAGAAAATGTTGATGAAGTAACGTCAACCTCGTTTAACGTAGTTCGCATCAACCTGGCCGGCCGACACAATACCGGTCAGGGGATGCGGCTATACCCGTTCTTACGTCTTCTCTAAAAAAGCCAGACAATCCATGCACAATGTGCTGACAGTGGCGGCAAAATGGTTCGACCGGCTAAACGGGTTTTTGGCGGCTGTCGCTTGCGCGTTGATGGTGCTGATCACTCTTGCAATTTGTATGGAAATCGTCACCCGCTCGTTCTTCGATATTTCAAATCCCTGGCTGGTCGAGCTTAGCGAGATAACACTGCTTTATTTGACCTTCCTGGCAGCGGCCTGGGTGTTAGGCAATGACAAGCATGTCTCTATCGATCTTCTTCTTGGATTTATGGGGCCTAAGACGGTTAAGACGCTCCATATAATATTGTCAGCGGTGGCGGGGTTGACCTGCTTGATTGTTTGCTGGTTTGGCGTGCTGACCGTCATCGATCAGTTCCAAAACGACATCCGCGAGCCCACGATGATGGCACCACTTACTTTTTGGATTACAGCGGTGGTGCCCTTTGGCCTGCTGCTTCTCGGGCTCCAGTTCTTTCGACGCGGGGTTAGGGCGGCCCTTGGCCTTCCCCTCTCCATCCGCCAGCAAGAAGAATAGGAAGCGCATTTCATGGAATGGTGGGAAGCCTTTACAATCATCATGGGGTCGCTGTTCGTGCTGATGTTCATCGGCATGCCTGTCGCTTTTTCTTTCCTGGTGGTGAACTTGGTGGGCTCCTATCTGTTTTTTGGCGGGCTGCCCGGTCTGTCGCAGCTCGTCATTCAAGTTTCAGAATCATTGAGCACCTTCACCCTCGTCCCGGTGGCCCTGTTTTTGGTCATGGGCGAAATCATGTTCCATTCCGGTATTGGGCTCAGCCTGCTGGATGCCATCGACAAATGGTTTGGCAGTGTAAAAGGCCGCCTTGCCCTCATGGCGGTTGGCGGCGGCGTTCTGTTCTCCACCCTGACCGGAAACAGCATGGGGAGCATCGCCCTCCTCGGGTCATCGCTGGTCCCGGAAATGGAAAAAAGAGGCTATGGCAAACCCATGTCGCTCGGCCCGATCCTCGGCAGTGGCGGGCTTGCTATTATGATTCCGCCGAGCGGCCTTGCGGTTCTGCTCGGTGTTGTCGCCGAGCTTTCCATCGGCCGCATTCTGATCGCGATCGTTCTCCCCGGCATCATCATGGCGATCCTCTATACGCTCTATATTCTGGGACGTTGCGCGCTGGACCCCAAGGTGGCTCCCGCTTTTTCAGTTGAAACCGTGCCGTGGCCAGAGAAGCTGCGTATCGCAGCCACCCAAATCCTGCCAGTGGCTTTCATTATATTCATGGTTGTTGGTGTCATTTTTACCGGCTTGGCCACACCCAGCGAATCCGCGGCATCAGGCGCCTTAGCAACATTCCTTCTAGCGGTATTCCAGCGCCGTATGAGCTGGAAAGTGTTCAGAAACGCCATCGTCGGCAGCCTGGAAATTTCGGTCATGCTGCTGCTGATCATCTCGGGCGCCCTAGCCTTTACCCAGATGCTGGCCTTCACCGGCGCCACAGAAGGCCTCGTCAATCTGGTCCTCAGCATTGATGTGAGACCGCTGGCTGTCATCGGGCTGATGCTGGTAACGGTCATCGTGTTGGGCATGCTGATGAGCCCTGTCCCGATCATGCTGGTAACCTTGCCGGTTTTTGTCCCTGTCGTGGAAAAACTGGGATTCGACTCGATCTGGTTCGCGGTGCTGTATTTGATCGCAATTGAGACCGGTTCGACATCGCCGCCATTCGGCGCCGGGTTGTTTGTCATGAAAGGCGTCGCCCCCAAAGGGACAACCATGAACGAGATCTATCGCGCCGCCGTGCCGTTCCTGGTTTGCGACGCACTGGCGATTCTGATTGTCCTGTTCTTCCCCATCATCGTGGCTTGGCCCGTTAGCCTGATGTAGGACCCGGTCGCGGATCAAACATTGGCGCGCACGACACAAGCAGCAGCATAAATTTCGTCGTCACACGTTCCGGCATGTTGCTTAGAAATTTGCCATCGAGGCTTCCGCTACTGCCCAAACAACGGACGTCTAATGTTTTTGACAGTACGTCCGTTAATGACCCAAAGCGGAAGTTAAAAATAAGAAAAAGTGGCCTGGTCGGACTACCGATGTTGTTTTGTTTCCTTGAAGAGAATTCACGTAGCTCGTTTACGACACACACACATTATGCCAGCAATCCCCAAACCGAATAAAGCCAAACCGGCAGGTGCGGGGACGGCCACTGCTACTGTGAGCACGTCCGAAATGGCGTAGATGCTACCGCTTAATTCCGGATTTGTTCTCCCTGCGTTGATCCCCGCCATCCCGCTATCATTCGCGAGTCCAAACTTTGTCGTACCGAAGCCGGAGAAAAACCCGTCGGTTCGTAACCCGTCTGCGTCTGTACCTGTCCAAACCAGTGAGCCCGTCCAAATGGTCCCCGCTTCAGTGATATTCAGCGGTGTATCTCGCGTCCCGTCCCATAAATCCGCATTGTTATCCGCTAATTTTGTAGATGATGAATCCAGAAGATAAATAGGGACACCGGTCGCTGTCGTGGGGTCGGTCCCGGTATTACTGCGTGCATTTCCAGCGGCGTTCGACGCGATTGCATACCAAGCAGTTCCTAAGGCGGCAAGAGTGGCTTGGCTGTTCGCTGCGGCGGTGACGAAAGCATTGTAATCAGCTAAATTTGATGAAATCGCATTCATAGTATTGCTAGTCACAAAGGCGAGGCGATAGCTGTCGCCGACGTTCAGGCCTGTTGGAACTGTAATAGGCGCTGCCTGAGCACTCGCAATGAAGATACTTGCGGCTATACCAATTAGCCCTGACATCACTTTTTTTGAGATAAACATTTGTTCTTCTTCCAACCGATTGAATCCTACGAAAATATTTTTGTGGGTTGATATTTGAAAATAACGCGGGCCATTTATCGTGTCGGCATTCCGGCCTGTTTCATACATCGCTGCGCAATCGCCGAGATTTTCTTTTTCTCAGTTGGTTTGACGACGTGGGTGCTGAGGCATTCAATGGCGGTGATTAGCGCTTTCTGCGGACAACCCAGTCGTTCGTATAGCCCGATGACGTTTGCGGCGTTGGCACTTTGTCGGGCCCCTTCCGCCCGATTGCTGCGGGCGACCTGTTCCAGAGTTGCGATATAGCTGGAGATAGCCAAAGGCCCGAGCAACAGGCACCGGTTGGTGGTTTCCTGAGCGTGCGCATGGGTTGAAATCAGCGATGTCGTGATGACAAAAAGGGAAGCCAAGAGGTTCTTCATGGTATTTTCCTATTTCGACGACGCAACATCAGACCAATGAGACCTATTCCGAATATTGCCAACGCTCCAGGCTCGGACACGACACTGGCAGTGAACAGATGCGCCTGGCCGACATCGACCCCGCTGGTGTCATCTCCCCGGCCGCCTATCAGTAAATTGTTGCCAGAGATAGAGACCGATACCCCAAACTCATCGGAGGTCGTTGGCGTTGGATCATCGATAGTTTGTAGCAACGCACCAGTAAGTGCATCGAACAGATAGGCTTGGCCCACTCCCCCGCCGTTAGTATCGTCGCCAAAGGCTCCTATAAGCACATTGGTGCCATCAATCGCTACTGAAACCCCAAAATTATCCAGGCCCGTTGGGGTTGGATCACTGAAAGTGTGCAGCAGAGCGCCAGTCGTGGCATCAAACAGATATGCTTGGCCAACATCGACACCGCTGGTGTCGTCGTGTCGGGCGCCTACTAACGCAAAGTTGCCTGAGATCGCCACGGATGAACCGAAACTATCTGCGCCCGTCGGCGTTGGGTCATTGAACGTCTGTAGCAGCGCACCGGTAGTCGCATCAAAAAGATGTGCTTGACCCACGCCGGGTCCGTTCGTGTTATCGGAAACTGCCCCAACCAGCACGTTATTGCCCGATATTGATACTGAACGACCGAATTGGTCACCACCTGTCGGGGTCGGGTCGTTGAAGGTCTGCAGTAACGCGCCAGTGGTGGCGTCGAACAGATGCGCCTGCCCTACATCCAGACCGTTCGTGTCATCTCGCCGTGCTCCGATCAGCACATTATTACCAGATACTGATACAGATCCGCCGAACTGGTCATTAGTCGTGACGTTCGGATCATTGAAGGTTTGCAGCAACGCGCCGGTAGTAGCGTTATATAGATGCGCCTGGCCCACATTGACACCTTGCGTGTCATCGGCTGATGCGCCGATTAAGGCATGGTTGCCAGATACTGATACCGAGAGCCCGAACAGGTCATTCCCCGTTGGCGTCGGATCATCGAAGGTTTGCAGCAATGCGCCAGTAGTAGCGTTATATAGATGAGCCTGACCCGAACCTGACCCGAGTATCGACCCAACCAACATATTATTGCCGGAGATCGACACCGAGGACCCAAACAGATCACCACTCGTCGGAGTCGGGTTGTCTATAGTCTGGGTCAGAGTGAACGGTGCGGCCTGGGACGTCGGTCCAACGAGACCGAAGACCAAGACAAGCCCTAGCACTGAAGCCAAGCTCGAGATGGTTTTATACATTTGTTTTTTCCTTAGATTAATTGTCGGATTAAAGATTTAAGACCTATTGCAGTGATGTCGTATTAAACCAACCAGGTCGACCTCCTGCAGTATTTGGCGCGCGTTAAAACACCGCCACAGGTAAGGTTGTCCAAAAACAGTTTTATCGGTTGCCTCCGGTTGGCCCGTTATCGACCTCACAGCCGAGTCGGGAATATTAATTTACCTGAGGTGCTGAACGTACCTCAGTAATTTACCTTGTCGAAAATTCCCCCAGCCAACCGCACCCTGGAGGAGATTGCCATAATAACCGCGCTCATGTACAAGTATAGATGATTTGAACTCAATTTATAGGTGGCGACGAGAGGTACTTTTCAATTTTTTGTGCAACCATAGACAATGGTTCTACGTCCACTATTGGCTATTGACGGAAACGACAGCTTCTGAAACCAGTGTCCGCTTTGCACCCGTTAGCAGACATTTGGCCTAGTTCTTTCCTCTGTTACGCCAACAACTGACAACGAAACATCTAGTACGGTCTAGCCAAATAGTGATCGCCATAAACCGTGCAAGTTTACGCGCCGACCAACAAAAAAGGCGCTCTTGGTTCTTTCCCAATTGGTTACAAGTTGGTATTGCGCAGCGGCACGAGCGTCTTCCTCGGTATCGTATCGGAACATTTCGCTACTTCCATCGTTCCAACGCACTTTGACGCCGTAATAAAAAATTCCACTCATGACGCCATATTACCCATAAAAATCGAGATAACTATAATTCTTGTTTTCTTCCTCGCTCCAAACGGCAGCCATAAAGTCCCCCCAAGATCTCAGAGACATTAAAAAATAGGCACCATCCGAAAATACAGGGGTGATGCCTCCCGACTGGTGAACGCCCCCTGATACTTTGACTTTGTTTTCTATAGCGGAGTGTCTAGCAACTTCCATATATCGTTGAGTTTTTGCATCAAACTCACCCACATAATCCTTCCAGCGCATTCCGTTTTCAAAGAAACCGCCCCACCAAGTTAGAGCGCTTCCTCCCTCTGGGGTGTCATCTTCATCCCAGCTTATTACCGAGAGATGTTTCGATTCTGTTTCCATTTCAACTGCATGGTGCTTTCTGCCCCCAGAACCTTAACACTATTTTTAAGCTAGTTGAGGAAGAAGGATTCGAACCCGCAAGGCGGTTTCTTGTGCTCTACCCATCGTAGCCTATGACATTGGGGTCCAGTCTCGTCGAGGCATGTTATGCCGCCATGCCCCGCAATGTTTAGTACATACGGCTGGTACAAAATGCCCGTTGTAAGTATGGTTTGTCGAGAAATCGGAGCTTCAACAGGGAGGACAGCCATGATACGGGCGATAACATTGCTGGCTTTGACAGGGCTGCTGGTTACGAACGGAGCGCTGGCAGAAGGACGTCTGCAGAAATATCAGAACAAGGCGAATTGCTACGTCTGGAACCCCCAACCGCAAAAAAAAGAAACTGTAACGTGGACGGGCCGATGCGTTGCTAGTCGGGCGGATGGCTCTGGGACACAGACGTGGCGGTTTTGGAAGAATGGTGCGTGGAAGGAAGACAGTTACACTGGCACACAGCGCGACGGCAAGCGTCACGGGCGCGGTGTTTTCTCAGGATCAAACGGATACAAATACGACGGCGAGTACAGGAATGGAAAGCGGCACGGTCGCGGTGTGTTCAGATGGGGGAACGACAGTAAATACGACGGCGGTTGGCGGGACAACAAGAAACACGGGCGCGGTGTTTCCTCATGGGCGAACGGCAACAAATACGACGGCGAGTACAGGAATGGAAAGCAGCACGGACGCGGTATGTTCAGATGGGGGGACGGTACTAAATACGACGGCGGTTGGCGGGACGGCAAGTGGCACGGGCGCGGTTTTTTCACTGGGGCGGACGGCAGCAAATACGACGGCGAATACAGGCACGGCAAGTGGCACGGGCGCGGTGTTTATACAGAGAAGAGCGGCGGTAAATATGTCGTTGAAAGTAAAAATGGCAAGCTCTTGCGCAAGGTACGGATAAAATAAGCAGCCAACCTCAGAAGGCTGCGGCGCATTGCTTAGGACGCGAACGCATAAAATTGGTGAACTGATAATCACCTGCTGGGTCGACCATGATAGTTCCGCTTCTGGCTAGTAGCAGACATCGCGGATGAAACAATCAGCGTCCGCTGTTGCCCCGAACTCAGATATCGACGGGCTGACTTTCAATCAAATCCATAGAGCTGTGCCGGGTTATCGACCAATATCTTGCGTTGAGTTTTAGCATCTGGCGCATAAAGCGGGATCAGGTTGAGAAGATCGTCGTCATCCGTTGCCTTCTCTCCAACGCCAGGATGCGGCCAGTCTGTTCCCCAAATCACCCGGTCGGGCGTCAATGAGACGAAGGCAGCGGCGATCTCGATGGCGTCTTCAAAGGGATATGACTGATGTGAGATTTTTTCGATGGCCGAAGTTTTTATCCAGCCATTGCCACCCGAAACATGCTTCGCGACCAATCGAAATGAGTCCTGATCTGTGCCACCGGTCGCCGGGTCAACGCCACCGAAATGATCGAGTACAAACGGGATCGTAAGTGCTTCCAGCAGGTCAGCATAGTCAAGAATGGCATTGTCTTTAAAGTGCAACAGCAGGTGCCAGCCGAGCGGCTCAATGCGGCGCGCCATTTCCAGCACAGCGGGCTTATCGAGCGCGCCGCCATCAAGCGTCGGGCTATAACGCACGCCACGAAATCCAAGGCGATGAAGTTCCTCCAACCGTTGATCAGAGATCGCCGGTTCGACTAAAGCGATGGCGCGATAGTCTCGGTCGCCGCTGTCCATCGCATCGATTGTCACGGCGAGGTCAGTACCATGACCCGGTGGATGGACGATCACACAGCGATCCACACCGATAGCCAGATGCATCGCTTCTAGCTGTGGTGCAGGGCCATCGGGCGACCGATCACGATGGCTTTCGACAAACGGAAAACGCGATGGCGGGCCGTAAACATGGACATGACAGTCGCAAGTACCGGGCGGCGGCGTGACTCTATAAATCAGAGGTTGCGCCACTGACAAAGCGATTGCTGTCGCTGTCGTATAACGAGTACGCCAAGAACCAGGCTGAACAACGCAACAGATCCCGGCGCTGAAATCGCGGTTGCGTCGAGATGAACATCGTCAAAATCCACCTCAAGGTCAGGCAGACTCGGTAGCCCCGTCAGCTGGTTTAGATTGACCAGTCGAATGCCAAGACTTTGTCCAAGCTGTGCATGCGCTGCGCCGACATCGACGGTAAACACCGATGTCAGAAACTCCCCTTCAGGGATCAGGCCACCAAGCGTGTTGTTGTCCTGGCCAATCACGACGCCGCCGGCGAGAAGCTCAATACGATAGCCTGGAAAACCATCGAGATTGAAGAACTCGGCATTCTGGGCTGTACCACTCGCAATATTGCCAACCTCAACCGCGAGTTCATATCGCGTATTGGCCTGCAGGGTATCGCCCAATGTTTGGGTCAGGCCAAATTCCCCTGCCCCGGTCGACGCACCCCGGTTAAACATGATCGCGACCTTATTGCCTTGCGGCGCTGTCGCGTTGAAGAAGTCTGTCCCGTTAGGCTCAAGAGTGCCAAGAAAAACATCGGGCCCATTTCCCGATCCAACGATGATGCTGTTGGGGTCATACTGGACCCAGCCGGTCGGTGTGCCAAAGGTAAACTCATTAAATACGGCCTGACCCGAGGTATCCTCGAACCCGGCATTGACGACAGTGACTGGCGCAGCGTGGCCAGAAATCGGCCAAACAGCTACGCAGAGCGCCAGCAACACACTTAAACGTTTCAAGCCCGAAACCATTCAAACCCCAATTTGATCGCACGGGTTAAACCCGTACCAACCTTTCTCCCCAGAAAGGCGACCGCATAGTCTTGGCTGTCAGGGTGGATGTCAATATCGGACCGTTATCGCTAACCAAAATCACCATGGAGTCAGCCGTCGAAATTTGAGACTATGTCTGCAACGGGCCGACCAGCCCTTTCGCTTTACATAAGGAAATACCATGAGACGCGCCGCAATCGTTAGCCCTGTCCGTACCGCCGTTGGCACCTTTGGGGGCTCCCTCAAATCCGTCCCGGTCGAGGAACTTTCCGCCGTCGTAATCCGCGCCATTCTCGAGCGCACGGGTATTGCACCAGAAAAGATTGAAGAGGTCGTGTTCGCGCAAAGCTACGCCAATGGTGAAACACCCTGCATCGGTCGCTGGGCAGCCTTGCAGGCTGGTTTACCGATTGAAACAGCTGGTATGCAGCTCGACCGGCGTTGCGGTGGTGGCCTGCAGTCAGTGATCACAGCGGCAATGATGGTCCAGACCGGGGCCGCCGATGTCGTTATTGCGGGCGGCGTCGAAAGCATGAGCAATGTCGAATATTACACAACCGACATGCGCTGGGGAAAACGCGCCGGATCGGTCAAATTTCATGACCGTCTGGACCGTGGCCGAGAACGCTCGCAACCGGTCGATCGGTTTGGCGAAATCTCCGGCATGATTGAAACGGCAGAGAACCTCGCGACTGAATATCAAATTTCGCGCGAAGAAGCCGATGAGTATGGGCTCCGCAGCCAGCAACGCGCCACCGCTGCCTGGGACAACGGGGCATTTGCCGACGAAGTTATTCCGGTCAGCGTCCCGCAGCGCCGTGGCGACGATATTGTGTTCGATAAGGACGAAGGTGTCCGCCCCGACGCCAACATAGAACAGCTCGGCAAGCTTCGTTCCATCATGAAAGACGGCACGGTTACCGCCGGTAATGCCAGCCAGCAAAACGACGCGGCCGCCGCCTGTCTGGTCGTTGCCGAAGATGTGTTGCAAGACCTCAAGCTCGACCCGATGGGCTATATGTCCGGCTGGAGCGCAGTCGGCTGTCACCCCGAGACGATGGGCATCGGCCCGGTCGGTGCAGTTGAAAAGCTGTTCTCAAAATCCGACCTGTCGCTCGATGATATGGACCTGGTGGAGATCAATGAAGCCTTCGCCTGTCAGGTTCTCGCCTGCCTCAAGGGGCTGGGCTGGAATGACCCCGACCGGCTTAACGTCAATGGCTCTGGCATCTCACTTGGTCATCCGATTGGTGCAACCGGTGTGCGGATCATGACCTCAATGCTGCATGAGCTGAAACGCCGTGGCGGCAAGTATGGCTTGGAGACCATGTGTGTCGGTGGCGGTCAGGGCGTCGCCGCGTTGTTTGAGGCGGCATAATCACGATGTCGCAATTAGCCGGCGGCAAATAACGCGCGGTGCTTGCTTTTACCTCAGCAACAGACATTTCTTTGGGAGCATAGTACGTCCGCTAATGATCCAGGGGAGACGAGCGATCATGTGTTTCTCGTCTCGACTCCCCGCTCACTATGTTCTGCATCGTTCGAGTTCATTGGGGAATTGCCGAATGATTGAAAGGGGATCTCGGCCATTTAGGTCATGGTTGAATAATTCGAGCTCCAGCGTTCCATGATAGTTGAGTGTGGTGAAGAGTTGGTGCAGTTCATGCCGACCGAGGCCGCCTGCCGAAAGCGTATCGCGCCCGACGGCTAAGCCGTTTTCGAATCTTGGGTTACAGAGTTGAAGCAAGGCAACTTTGTCTGAGCGATCGTGCAGCACTTTTGATAAATCCGGATCCCACCAGGAATGGTAAAGGTCCAGAATGAGTTTGGCATTGCCATACAGCGCGACAATATCGAGACCATGTGCGCAACTATTGATACAGCCTTTGGTCAATATGTCGGCTGGATATATTGGTTCCAGGCCGAGCACGATATTTGCCGCTGCCGCAAATTCGGCCAGCTTGCCAAACCCTTCTTCTACCTGCCTGTGGGCACAGTCCAATTGTAAAGGCGGCTCACCGAGCCCGCCAGTTATGACGCAGAGAACATCGGCATTTAGTTGAGCGGCAAACTCGACCATTTCCTTGTTGGTGTATTGAATCGGGTTGGGGTCGCCGAGCGTGAAGTAACCCGCGCTGTTGAGTGAGGAAACGCCGAGGCCTTGATCTTTGAGGCAACTGATTAGGTCCCGAATTCCCATTTCGGCAATTGCCGTCCGTGTGATCCCTACAGATGTCATCCCTGCTTTTCGGACCGCAGTCGCAAAATCGGGAAAAGAGACCTCTTCGCCGCAAATATAGTGATTAACCGAAAGGTTTGGGTTTTGGGTTTTAGCCATGTCTGTCTCGTTTAAAGAAATACACAATCCAGAACCCGGTCATGGCCGTAAACAGGCCCGCGAGTCCTACAATGCCAAAGACTTCCCCAAACAAGAAATACCCCATAATGGCGGTTGTCGGTGGCATCAGATAAAACAAGCTCGTCACGCGAAGGGCTTGGCCCTGACGCAATAACCAGTAAAACAATGCATAGGCTATTGCCGACAGCACGATGACTTGCCAGCCAATTGCAAAGATAAGAGTGCTGGTCCACTTGATCGCCTCAGTTTCGAACAGGAAAGAAATGCCCCCACAAAACAAGGCGGAGATGCCAAGCTGCAGAGCATTCATGCTCCTGATGTCGTGATCACCACAGTATTTTTTTTTGATAGAGCGTTCCGGCGGTAATCGCCAAAAGACAAAGAAACGCCGCGATAAAGGAAATGACAGGCGTGCCTTCGAATATCGCCTTTTCCCACACTACCATGGCTACCCCAGCAAAGCCGAGCATCAGACCTAACCACTGCCTCCAGGTGACTGGTTCCTTTAGCACGGGGCCCACGACAACACCGGTCAGAATAGGCTGGATGCCAGTGATGACGGCAAGGGCGCCGGCAGCAAGACCGAGATCGATCGCGACGAAAACGCCCCCGAGATAAGCGGCATGCAGCAGTACTCCGGCGATCACTATGTGCATAACTTGCATCGGGTCGCGGGGCCACGCGGCACGCATGAGAATCGCGATCACGCAAAGGAGGCCCGCCGATAGCGAGAAACGAATGGCGAGAAACTGAAATGGCTCAATATAAGGGAGCCCCAGTTTCGAGGTGATATGGCCTGAACTCCACAACACAACAAAGAGCAGCGAAACCGAGAGGATAACGGTGGTCGACTGGCCCCTACCGGCGGTCATTTCACCAGCATCAGGCTCAAGGACGGCACGAAAGTAATAAGACCCAGCATAATGAAGGCGATTACTAAAAAGGGCGCTGTGCCGCGAAATACCTCAGAGACAGATACTTTGCCGATGGCGCTTAACGTAAACAAATTGAGCCCGATGGGCGGCGTCACGGCGGCGATTTCCATATTGATAATCATGATGATAGCAAAATGGATCGGATCGATCCCCAACAGTTTGATAAGCGGTAAAAAGATAGGAAGCGTGATGAGCAGCGCCGAGATAACTTCCAGAAACATGCCCAGAAAGATAAGCAACACATTGACGCAAATCAGGAACAGGGCAACGCTCAGCTTGTGGTCGGCGATCCAGGTGACGAGCGTTTGTGGTATACCGCTATCTGTCATGGCATAGCCAAACACTGCGGCCCCGGCGAGAACGAGAAGGATCGCTGCCGACGTAACGCAGCCGCGCGCAACCACTTCTACGAATTTACGGATACCCTGGCGCTGATATTCTGGTGCGGTAATAACCAGGGCGTAGACGACCGCGACGGCGCTGGCCTCGGTCGGCGTAAAAATTCCACCATAGATACTGCCCAGAATGATAACCGGCAGTATGAGGACATCTGTTGCCGCGACAAGAGCTTGAACTCGTTCTTTAGCGCTGGCTTTTGGACGCAATGTCTCCGGCCACTTCCATGTACGAACGATGACGTAGAGACACAGGAGGGCACCGAAAATAAGTCCGGGCACGATGCCTGCCTGAAACAACTTCCCGATGGATTCGTTTGAAACCAGCCCATAGATGATAAGAGGGATAGAGGGAGGGATAAGAATACCCAACCCGCCTGACATAGCGATCAGTCCGAGGCTGAAACGTTGTGGGTAACCGCGTTCAATGAGCTCGGGCAGAACCACGACGCCGATGGCAGCGGCGGTTGCGATGCTGGAGCCGCACATAGCAGAAAAAATAATGGTTGAGATGACGGCAACGACGCCGAGCCCGCCCGGAAGGTGACCGATTTGGGCATCAATACTCAGGACCAGGCGCTTGATGGCGCCACCTCGGCTCAAAATCTCCGCAGCGATAATAAAAAATGGAATGGCCAGCACCGGCGTCTTGTCCAGGGCGCTGAACATGATACCCGCCGAGACCGGAAGTGATGTCGTGATGATAAAAATATAAGAGGTCCCGGCAGCGGCTAAAGACAGGCCGATGGGGACACCTATTATCGACAGGATAGCAAGCGTTCCAACGAGCAGAAGTGTGGCTGATCCGACATCCATATCGGACCCTATACCCCACCACTATCGGCGCTAGCTTGTGGGGCCTCTGGATTATTTTGCCAGAGCATAACGATAGAGCGAATGATCTGGATGCTAAGCAGGAATCCTCCGGCAAATATAGCAACGTGAAATGGCCAGATCGGCCAGCGCAGAGCGGTGGGCATACGCTCGTCAAACATCAAAGTCTCGTCGGCCAAGGTAAAGCCAGAAACAGTGAGACCGAGAGCCAACAACAAGGTAATAACATGGGCGATGGTTTGGATGATCCGGCGTCCAGCGTCATTACAGAGATGTTCCAGCAACGTAAACCGGATGTTGACGCCAAACCGCACGGCGGCGGCGATCCCGACGAAGGTGCCCCAGATCATACAGTAACGGACAAGAATTTCGACGGAGGGGTCCGACCAGGAGAAGCCGTACCGTGTGACAACCATGACGAACATGGCGATAGCGCCGAGAACGAAAAGGGCGCCAGTTGCAATATCTACAAATACATCAAGGCCGCGCAGTAGAATACTCATTCTACGGCGCGGCCCTGGCTGCATTGGTGTTGAAGAGGCCATAGCCTATTTGGCTAACAGCCTAGTTTTTTATTTGCTTCATCAATTCTTTTACTTTGGGGTCCAGCCCGTCATAAAGCGGCTTCAGGGCTTTTTTCCAACGGGCGCGTTCCTTTTTCGAAAACCCGACGACTTCCATGCCGTTCGCGGCGACATTCTTGTATGCCTCTGCGATAGAATTGGTGATCTCTTTCAGATTGTATGCCTTACCAGCTGCAAGAGCGGTCTGGATCATCTTCTGTCCAGCGGCACCTTGTTTTTTGTACCAGGCCGGGTTGATGACAACGACATAACCGAACGGGAACAAATTCACCTTGGTAACAGATTTCAGCACTTCGTAGAGCTTGATACGATTGCCATAAGGTGGTGTTGTCCAGGCGCCATCGGCAACCCCTTGTTTCAGGGCAGAAATACTTCCGCGCCTGGAATCGCCGTCGGAGCGGCACCGAGGGCCGTTGTCGACTTGGCCAGAACTTCTGACGGGAAGACGCGAATTTTCCGGTTTTTAAAATCTTCCAGGGTACGGACCGGCGACTTTGTCCACAGCGCAACAAATCCATCATACCAAAACCCTGCGCCCATCAGGCGTTTCTTCTTGAGGCGGCCGAGGAGTTCCTTGCCAACTGACCCATTGAGAACGGTCTCCATGGCGTCATAGCTTTCAAACAACATCGGAACTTCAAGAAGCTTGAAGGCCGGATCGAAAGTTGAAACATAGCCAATAGTCGGCATAGCCATCTGAACCTGACCGCGCGCAACAGCTGGAACTTCGTCCTTACCTGCCATCAGCTGCCCGGATGGGAAAATCGATACCTTGTATTTGCCACCGGAAATCTTTTCGAGCGATTCCTTAAAGGCAATGGCGGAGCGTGTTTTGATATGCCCGGGCGGTGCCTCAATTGGAATTTTGATTTCGGTCTGCGCGCGCGCCATGTCCGGCACACTGAAAACCGATAGACTCATCACCGCCGCAGCGGCAAACGCAAAATAATTTTTCATCCTATTCCCTCATTTTGAAAAAATTTATTGGTATTGGCAGTAATGGTAGTACATCTTTTTTGCTGCGGCGGCTCTTGTGCAGATTTTTTTAATTGTAAGTTGAAGTCTGAGAATTACTCGGCGGCTTGAATAGCCTTCCCTGCCCAGATCGTTTCGATTTCTTGAGTTGTTGTTACTAGTCCAAATCGGTGCGTCACTGTCTGCAACGTTGATTCATGTAACGACATATCCCAGCTGGCCGTCGCATCCGACGGAATGCATACGTAATAGCCTGTCTCGAAGGCGTCCCTGAGGGTGCTTTCAACACAGACATTTGTCGAAACGCCAGCGGTGATCACGGTTTTAATACCCCGCGCCCGAAGGGTCATATCCAGGTCCGTGCCTTTGAAGGCACTATAGCGGTGTTTATGGATGATCAATTCGCCTTCTACGGGCGCGAGTTCATCGATAAATTCGGCACCTTCGGTTTCAGCGATGCAAAGAACATCCGATGAATAGGTGGACCTTCGTCGTTGGGCGAGCCAAGGGCCGGAATCTGAATCATGATTAGGCAGTGTCCAGAAGCCCACATGACAGACCAGTGCGCCGCTCATCCTGGCAGCGGTAAGTAATCGTCCCATGGTTGGAATTACGCTACGCGTAGCGGCCAGATTGCGGCCAGCCTGATCGCAGAGGAAGCCGTCATAGACCAGGTCTTTCTGCATATCGATCAGCAATATGGCCGTTTGGGCCGGATCAATCCTCTCTGCGAGGCTGTCTATCATCAAGGGTTCCAAAGTCTTACTCCTTAGGCGGTGGGCATTCGGATACAAACCAGTCGGCGATGCTGCGTCCTGTCATAAAGACCGTATCCGGGTGATCCTGTAGCAGATCAAGCATCTTTTCCAGATAGCCCATACGATGCGGGACAGCGATAAGGTGGGGATGCAGCCCAAGAGTCAGGACACGGGGTTGGGTCGAGGCCTCCCGGCTGAATAACTCAAGCGTGTCGGCCAGACGACGATACATTTCCGGCGATGCATGCTTTTCCACCGCATAGACGATACTGTCATTAATCTCCAGGGCATAAGGCATCGATAGTAGCGGGCCGTGCGCTGTCGTCATCCAGCACGGTAAATCATCCACAACCCAGTCAAAAACATACTCAACGCCCTGTGCTTTGAGGATATCGGGTGTGTCCACGGTTTCCTTTAACCCGGGCCCAAGCCAGCCATCAGGGCGATTTCCGGTAAAGGCCTCAATCAGGCTAAGAGACTGATTGATCAATGCCGCTTCGTCTGTCTCTCCCTGAATTGATTTTTGATGGATGCCATGGCCGATAAATTCCCAGCCAGCATCACGCATAGCGGCGGCAAGACTGGGATAGGCCTCAATCACGCCAGCGTTCAGACTAACGCTAGCGGGCAAGCCGCGGTCCGAGAAACAATCCAGTAATCTCGGCATACCACAGCGCATGCCATATTCGGCCCAGCTATAGTTCGGAATATCTGGAATTTGCTCCAGACCGTGCGGCGCCGTGAGGATTTTGCGCGGCATCGCGTTATCAAACAGCCAATTTTCAACGTTCACCACCAAATGCACAATAATCGGTTTGCCGTTCGGTGGTTTCAAACGTGGTCGATGACTGGCCATCTGATAAGAAATTCTAGGGTTGCTCATAGCAGCGTCAGCACCTTATCCATTTGAGCTACAACTCAATAAAATATGGCAGACTTTTAGTCACACTAAAACTCCACCAGATTAGAATATGCCAGAAGATCCGACATCGATCGGCCTGCTCAGAAGTTCCTCTTTTGACCCAAAGCGGACGTGACGAGAATAAAAACGGCGGCCTACCAGACCGCCGCTTTTACGGATGAACTATTGGCCTGATTGTTGTCAGACTGTCTTGCGACACCGCGTCAGGTCGATCTCGGTTTAGTCGCCTCAGATCGACTTCAACAGCTCTAAACTGCGTCCCCAGGACAGCTCGGCCGCTGCTTCATTATAGGCGTCTCCGTGACCGGGGAGCATATAGCCATGGGCGACACCGCCCTCATAGAGAAAGACCTGAGCGTCGTCGAGCGCCGAGAAGGATTGCTTTACCTGCTCGATGACGTCCAGCGGCGCAGCCCCGTCATTGTCACCCCAGTGGAAGCTAAGCGGGCAGCCAACATCGGGGACGGCATCGAGATGATCCTGGACGAACGAGCCATGGTAGGAGAGACCCGCCTGGATGCCGCATTTGGCGGCGGCGACAGGGGCGAACGGGCCACCGTAGCAGAACCCCATCACGGCGATCTTGCCATTGCAATGGGGCTGCGTGCGCAGATCGTTGATTGTGTCCGCCATATCTCCAAAGGCCTGGTCGAAAGGTGTCCGCCCGAGACGGGCGAAGGCGCGATCGCGATCCTCCCCGGAGTGCCCGATAATCCCTGGTTCCTCGTCGCGCGAGAACGGGTTGGGGACCACAGCGGCAAAGCCCTCGCCGGCGAGCCGCTCAAGCACCATGTCCATGTCGTCGTTTAGACCAAAGATGGTCGGGGCGATCACGACTCCGGTGCTAGGTCCCCCATCCGGTGTTGCCGCCCGGCAGGGAATGGTGCCGCCGCCCGAGGCGGGGACATTGATTTCGGTTACTGCCATGTTGTTTTCTCCCATATTTATTCAACAGTGTTTTATCAACTGTATCAGAACTGCCAGCCTGGCCGTCTCACCGTCCAGCCGTATGGCGTCATTTGACCATATAGATCGTTATCAGCCAAATGCAGATGCAAGCTGGCAGACCTTCACCCCAATCAGAGGGGCGACCAGTGGTCCAAACCTACGTCGTCTTCTGAGAACACGCTGTCATAGGGCCGCGTCGCCAATAGCCGAGCCCAGGGAGACTCAGTGTCTATTCCCTAAAACTCCATCAGGTCCTCGGCGATAACGACGTCGCCAGAGTAGTGGTTCCTGACCTCCTCAGCCCAGGGCTCGTAATCTGTGGATTTAAAACGCCGCGTAAGGTGCGACAGCACCACCTTACGAACACCAGCGTCTGTTGCCAGCTTACCGATATTGTCTAACCCCATATGCCCCATCGTTGCCTGACGCATGATGCCTTCCCGCTCGGCAGTGCCCATCGCCTGCCAGATACCGTCATCCATCATCCGGTTCTTACGGTCGTCGCAGGACGAGGTCTCGGTCACTAAAACGTCGGCGCCCTTGACCAAATCTGTCACGGCCGGGCTAAAACCGGTATCGCCGGTGAACGCAATCACCCGATCAGGGGTCTCAAACCGGTAGGAGTACGATTTAAAGCGTCCGGCAGCGTCGCCCTGATGGAAACTAAAGTGAGTGTTCTCCGTCGCTGTAACGCGAATGTTGTCGTCCTGAAAAATCTCGCCAATTCCGACATCGTGGCCAAAGAACATATTATCCAGCGGAATAGAACGACCGCCGTCTGCGATGCGGATATCAGCGCTGATACTGCAATATTGCACGATCGCGTCCACGAGCTCCTTGGTTCGGGGCGGGCCGTAGACGTTGATGGGATCCGTGCGTTGCCGATCCCACGCCAGAGACATCAAGGTTCCGAGGCCAGCGGTGTGGTCGTCATGATGGTGGGTGAGAAAAATGATTCCAACGTCGCGTACCTCCGCACCAGCCCGTGCCATGCGCCGCGCCGCGCCGTCGCCGGCATCCACAACATAGTATGTGTCATTTACGGTCAGGAGATGCGACGTCTGCGCCCGGCCAGGTGTCAAAGACGGGCCAGCCGATGTCCCGAGGGTGATAAGCGACGATGGTGTTTTCATTATTGTCCTCCGTTGTGAAGGCCTGTCAGCGCCTTATACAAATTGCCCTCGAAAGGTTAGGCATCTTCGAGGAACGAGTCTATCCAGGACAAGGTTCTGATCAGGACCTGTAATTTCCGATAGTAACCCTAGGAGATCTCAGCGGCTTTCAAGCGAACTTCTGCTTTCGCGCAGAAGCGAGTACTCTTTGCTCATAAGAAATTTTCGACCCAGCAGGAATATGTGAACAGTCATGGAATTTGGGCTCTTTTCGAACGGTTTTCGACCCCATACCACCGCCGCGCAGACCTATCAGGATGATATCGACGAGATCGTGCTGGCGGACGAGCTCGGTTTTCGCGACGTCTATATCAGTGAACATCACGGCGAACCGCCTTACATAAATCGGGTCGATACCATCCCCGCCCCTGAATTCATGATGTGCAAGCTAGCCGCGCTAACTAAAAACATCCGCATGGGGGCGGCAGTGAAACTTTTGCACCTCCACCATCCACTCGACGTTGCAGTGCAGGCGGCGATCGTCGAACACCTGGTGGGGAAAGGACGTTTCATCTTCGGATTCGGCTCGGGCTTTCCCCATCCGCAATTCGCCGAAGCTCGTGGGCTTACCTATGAGGACCGCCACGCGCGCCTGCAAGAATCGCTCGAGGTGATCCGCAAATGCTGGACTGAGGACGAACCCTTCAACATCGACGGAGAACATTGGAAAGGCAAAAAGCTGGTCGCCCTGCCCAAACCCTTATCGGGTCAGGATATGCCAATGGCGACCGCGACCGACACGCCAGAAATGATCAAACTCGCCGCCGAGCGTGGTTACGCACTGCTCTGCGCGTTCTTCGAATCGGAAGAGGTGCTGCGCGGCAAGGCGAATTTGTATGAGGAAGCAGGCAAGGCCGTCGGGCATGCCGATCCGCGCAAAATGGTCGCCGGGTCGCGCGCGGTCTATGTCGCGGATTCCGAGAAACAAGCGCTGGAGGATTTGCGTGCCGCCGTAACGCACGAAACGGGTTTCCAGGCGGAACGCGGCTTCCTCACCATGCTGCAACGGGTTTACGGGGTGGATGTACCCAACAGTGATCAGGCGCTCGATGCGTTGGTCGAGGCCGGGATATATGTACTCGGCGATCCCGACACGGTCGCTAAAAAAATCCGTTCCTACTACGAAGGCTGTGGCGGGTTCGGCACCTTCCTGCTGGTCGGCGGCAAGAACTGGACGACAAAGGAAAACCGCGCCCGCTCGTTGTGCCGGTTCATGGGTGAGGTTGCGCCACTGCTCGGCGATCTGTGAGAGAGGCTAAACCCCCGAAGATCGACTGAAACAAAAGCGAATTGTAGGAGGCATTGAAGGTAGTCTCGATGGCACCTCAGGCGGCAACCGAGATATCGGGCTGAAACCGCAAATCCACGAAATCCTTTGCCGTCATCGGCTGTTCGATTCCGCCGAGTTCTTGCTGCATATCGACCGCAACCTGCAACCCCGACATGTCGACTTGGCAATCAAGGTGGAAGTGAGGCAACTCGCGCTCTAATGAACTTTGTGCCACTTCCGCACTAATTCCGAATTGCCGAGCTGCAAAGGCACGATATTCATCGACGTGGCTTGCAGCATAATGAGCCGAGCGCCGACAACCGCGCATAACCGCCGAGACCAGCTCGGGATCACTTTCGATCAGCTCGTCGCGTGCAACACGAACCTCCCATTGATAGTGCGGCAGATAAGGCTCATCAAAACCAGCTGCCCAAACATTAAGAAGACCCTTTTCCTCGCCAATCGAAAGGTTTGGTTCCATTGCCATACAAGCATCTATGTCACCTCGCTCCATGATTTCGATTATCCGAGGATACTGATCAAGCAGCGGCACAAAGGTGACGTCGTCGTCCGGCTCAACCCCATGCTGCATCAGGATCTTACGGGCTATCCAGTCTGGGCAGCTGCCAAGGCCAAGAAGGCCAAGCTTCTTGCCCTTGAGATCGTCAAAAGACTCAATGCCTTTGCGGACACCGAAGAACATATGCGCGCGCTGGCGACAACCACTGCCTATAATCTTGAAGTTCATACCAGCTGCGATGGCATCAATGCACGGCGGTGACCCCATCTCACCAATATGCAGTTCGCCTGACTCATAAGCTGCGGCGATTTGCGGTCCGCCGAACACCACCTTAACGGAGAGGTCCAGCCCCTCCTCCTCGAAGATGCCCTTTTCGACACCGAGCCGCACGGTATCCGCGCTCTTGTCGGTTGGCGCGCCATATTCAATTTTCTGTAGTGCTGACATGTTTCTATTCGATACTTGTTACGTCGTTCTGAATGCAACATCGGACGACCCGTCATAACGCATTCAATTACCCACTTCCGACTCTTTCCTCCGGTCGCAGGCGTTTCATCTAATCGGGCACAGCGCGCTCCAATGCCTGCTCGATCTTTGAGAAATTGCGCTTTAGCTTGACGCCGAGATAGATGGTCCCGACCCCAACCACGGTGAGCACGAACGGAAACGGCAACGAGTCCTCAAAGACCTCAAACGCCAGATGACCGAGATAACCAAAGGCACCGATGGAACCGAACACCACAAACACCACACGGCGCAGAAATATCGACATGGCCATCGCCGCCAGGTTGATCAGAAAATAGAGAAACTTCCCGAGCTCGCTGCCACTCTCTAATAGCGACAAACCACACCAAAAGGTCGTCATGCCAAATAAATAACCCCAGAACGCAAAATCTCGTTTGGTCCGCTGATCAACCAAATACGCGCCGACAATCATCACCAGGCCAAACCACATCGAGACCAGCTTACGCAAATGACCGACGGACTCTGTGTCAACATTGGCAAGGATCGGTGTGATATCCATCGATACATACCAAAGCGTAAACGCAATCGGCGCTGTCAGAAATGGAAAGCGGAAGAACTTGAGCGCGATGATACCGATGGCAATTGTCGTGAGTTCAATCGTGAACCAACCACCTCTGATCCAGCGGTGAAAATCCTTATATTCACCGGGGTCGTCAAAGCCCCACAGCCCCGTCCAACGCTGCAAGCCATAGACAGCGAGGGGTGTCATGCACACCGCCATCGTGATCAACAGCCCACCCGGCACTTTCAAATCATCGCGGTGCCAGAGCTTGGCGCCAAACAAGACAAACACCACAGCATAGGTAACGGCGATGCCAAAAATTCCAGCGCCGCCAAACTCTTCCCAGGCGCTGGTCATCAACCAACCCATGGCGCCAATCACCATGAAAGCACCAAAAAAATAAACCAGATTAATCAGATCGAACTTCGGATTGTCTTCTGTCCGTTCCCCAAGCGCACGCCACAGCGTGTCAACCTGTGCCTGTTCGATAACGCCTTGTTCAGCCGCCCATTTCAAATCTTGCTTGGTAACCTGCATTCTAATTCCGCCCGCCTGCCCCATTGTCACGTGATGATCCGAACTATCACGGATGAGGTTAGGGTATCAGCCTAAATTGTGGCGAAACAATGCGACTGTAATCAGCTCGATCAACGAGCCCGTTCAATCGCAGACACGCATCGTCGTACCGCCAACGGAAACATACGAACAACCGCCTTTTTTCGGATTGATCACCGCACTGCCGGTCCCGGTATTGTTACTAATATAGGGTCGTTGCGAACGGCTGTTGCCCTGTTGCTGGCGTCTTTGTTGTTGTCGTTTTACGGCCTTACGGCGCGGATCATTGGATTTAAAGATAGAGCCAAGGACTTCCTTATTGCCTTCATACCCCCAGATGCCTTTTTTGCCATCCATCCAGTAAAACCCGCTTGGCACTTTATAACCTAGCGTCCGGTCCAGTTGCCTAATCTGCGCATCATCCAGATGGTTGCCATTGACATGGCGGGCCTGGTGATAGCCCATTTGAGCCTGGGCGCTAACAACCGGAAGCAACACGAAACCAAGAGCCAGCGCAACAATCACATTGGTAAGTTTTTTCATCTGCTTTCCTTCCAAGATTTTATCATCACTGCCCAAAGGCCGACGTCAGAACGGCAGGCATATTATTACAGCTCGCCCCATTTTTCTTGATCGAGAAGCGCGTCATTCTGTAACTAAACTTTTTTCCAATTTTTACCGCAGCTTTAAAATAGATAAGTTTATGATCCGTTCGTTTAGAATTTTTTGTTCTTTTGCCGCCTTTCAGACGGGTCCATTTAATTTTGTGAATTGGACCACCACGCGCTTTGTAGCTTGAAATTTTCCATCCGTTTCTCAGCCCGTATGCCCCGTTCGGTCCACGCATAAAAAATTTCGCATGTAGTTTGGAGCTTCCTATAACTCCGGAGTTTCCTCTGACACCGTGTCTCCCTTCACAGGTCAAACCTGTTGGGTAGGGTTTAAAGGCCCCGCTGCTGCAACTAAATCTATAATTATTGCTCAGTGCCTTGTTATAAGCCAACAAGAGCCAGTGCCCTGATACTTTGCATTCCGCCGCATGAACAATGCCTGAGGTAATACCCGCTAAGGGCAACACCAGAACAAGCGCTAGCAGGGTCACAACGACACTTTTTCTGTTTAAGCCTAATTTGGGTTTCAGTGGATCCTGTGAGTTACCAATAATTAGTTTCATAGTTACCTCCCATTCTAACGTTTATCGAATGAATAAGCTGTTCTACCGCCCAAATGCCGACGTCAGAACGGCAGGCATGTTGTTACAGCTCGCACCTCTTTTTCTGATAGAGAAGGTAGTAAGTCTGTAACTAAATCCTAAGCCAAATTTCGGGTTCGCCAAAAACCTTGAAATACAGTTCTTATTTGCAGCTACCTTTATGGCTCCAGGGTGACCATCAAGATTTGCCTTGGCAAGAACCCAACCATTTTTAAGCTTACCCTTTTTGCATCCAAATTCGGCAGCAAGCAATGGCACCTGATACAAGTTTTTTATACGACCGACGCACTGCCAAGCCGTGGGAATAAATGTTCCGATTGAACATTTAAACTTATAGCCATTACTTCGCGCTTTTTGATGCGCCACAACTAACCAATGCCCCGATACTTTACATTCCGCAGCGTGAGCCTGGCTCGTTGGGACACCAAGACTCGCAATAACACCGAAAAATGCGGCAATGCAAAAAATACAAATATTTTGATGGAAAGGCCGACGTGCAGCGCTTTCAGCAACCCTCTTCTGTTCGTCCTCAAATTGCTTCATTTTAAATACCACCCCTTGTAAAATTTCAAAACCCGTCCTCTAAATCTATGAACGGGTTAGAGTAGAATTTCACTAGCCCCAACCATTTAACCGCAATTTTTTTGTAATTTCTATGTCAATCGCAATCGAAAGTAGAGTACCAATGACAGCTCAACCGCGTTGGCTGATGTTACTTTACGAGCAGCTTAAAGATCGGGTCATCTGTGCCACGTCGTTTGGCGTAGTCGAGCGCGGTTCGGCCTGTTTTATCGGTATGACCGGGGCGCACCTTTTCTTTTTGAGTGAGCAAAAGCACCACAATTTTGGGGTGGTTCTTGAAGGACGCAAGGATCAGCGGCGTCACCCCTTCGCCGTCGATCCAGCCAGGATCGGCACCGGCATCGAGTAGCAACTTGGCAATCTCCACCTGTCCGTCACGCGCAGCAAAGGTCAAGGCTGTGTTACGATTTGCATCAATACCATTCAGCTCTGCACCAGTGGCCAGCAAACGCTCCACAGCCTCAAAATCATCGCGCAGAACAGCAGCAATGAGTGGCTTATCATTTCCCGGTCGTGCCAATAGTTCCGCCATCGGGATTATGTGCAACCCGTCGCCCCACGTCCCAGCATAGAGCTTGCGGTTAGTCGTCTGCAGGTGAATGACCGATTGCTTGTTCAGCAAGCGTTTCTCGAGGTGCCCACCTGATGTCAGCACAGCTATGCCCTTGTCCCACGAGCCAGCAATCACCCGATTGTTTCGCGTGATAAGAATGTCGGCGAAATTCTCGCTAGCGAGTACTTTTCGCCAATTATCTAAAGACGAAAGATAAAGCCCCTTAGCCCCGGCAATTGCCCGTAGCGCTCCAGACCCGGGCGTTACCGCAATCGCATTGGCGCCGTCTCTTTTGAAAATCTTCCGCCACGTACTGCCAGCTAGCTTTCGCTGGTAAACTGCTTTTTCAGGAGAGTTGGCGAACACATCATCGCCCGCCACCGTTAGCGACCACAGGAAATCATCTCCTGGCCCAAGCGCCTTCCAGGTTCGTCCAACATCCGAGCTTGCGAGAACACCATGACGCGCCGTTGCAGCATAGATCACGCCATCTGCCAGTTGCAGATCACGAATGTCTGCGCTGGGAAAACCGCTAATGCGGTCAAAACTTTGTCCGCCATTTCTGGAAATATAAAGCCCATGCTTCCAGGTACCCGCCAACATCACCTGCTTTGACACAGCCAACACTGCCTGCACATCTGTCGCCTTCGGGTGGAGGGGTTTATTGCCATTCTGCGTTTGCCAACTCTTGCCGCCATCGAGACTGCGAAATACGAGTGCCGAACCAGCCGCCTTGGCTTTTTGCCCAACAAGAATATGGCTTGGGTCATTCGCATCAATCGCCACGGACCGGATAATGCGACCCTTCAAAACATGAAGCGACTCCGCCGAGACGGTGTGACCGGTACAGGCGACAATGAGGACGGCAAGGACGACACGAAGCATACGACGTTTATGACATGAAATTGATCAGCCCCCCATATCAACTCATGTAAACTAAACGCGAGCAAAAAATAGGGAGAATGTCATGGTTACGGGTGAAATGTTCTGGTTGGCGCTAACGGTCGGTCTTTGTTTAATAATCTGGATTCCCTACACCGCGCTTTATGGCGGAATCGTTGGGGTCAAATCGGGTACGACAGACGTGCCGCCAACTGCAAAGCTACCGGACTGGGCGCAGCGTTGTCACCGTGCGCATATGAACCTGATCGAGACACTGATCCCGTTTGCCACGCTGGTGATCATGATCAAGGTGCTTGGCAAAAGCGATGCTGCAACGGCAATCGCCGCCGCAACATTCTTTGGCGCGCGCGTCGTGCATGTCGTGGTTTATACGATGGGTGTACCATTCCTCAGAACACCGGCTTTCGCGGTAAGCTGGCTGGCGTGTCTCTATCTGCTGTGGCAGATACTAGGCTGATAAACGGCGCCGTACTGCACCCAGGCCGACGAGACCTGCCGCAAAAATAAGCCAGGAGCTTATTTCCGGCACTACCGCTGTGTCTACTTCAAGGGAAACAGTATTGTAATTGCCTTGCCCGAGAGTAGCCGTCGACCCCGTGCCAAAGCTGATATTGGCGGCTGAAACGAGGTTCGCCCCTTCATAATCTGAAAAAGCGAGTGCACCATCAATAAACAGGTCCGCTTTACCGTCTGCGGAATCAAATATTAGCTCATACAGATGATAATCATCCGCGCTACCGCTGACCGAAATCGTGTGACCGGCAACGCCGACATTGGTCAGAAGAAATACGTTCAATCCCCCCACTGTCGTTTCAAAATGCATCTGCCAGGACTTTGAACCATCACGATAAGAAATACTCGGGCTACCATCATTGACGATCGACCCACCGGGTGTATCAATAACCCGAAGATTGGAGGACATCGTCCAGCCAGAGCTAGTCCCCGTCGCAACCTCACCTGCTGACACATTCCGGCTATAGACGCCGAGGCTACTCGTCGAATTGTCGTCAACCATCCAAGCGTCAAAACCTGACCCATTGTCATTAAAGACGGCGCCTGTCGCGACATTCACAAACGGACCGGAAGCGAACCAACCTTCAGTCGTTGGATCGGCGGCACCGGTATGCTGGGCCACCACGGTCGCGTGGGCGGCAGTCGGCAAAGCAAGAAACGCGAAAGCGTAAAAAGCTACCAATACTCCGCTATAGACCGTGCGCCTAATCGTCATTCGCCTTCAATCGTCGTTCTATGGGTAATCTAGAGTATGACTCATGCAAAACCTATACCAAATTCGATCAATTACGCGAAATCAAAGGCTTACGCCCGCAAGCGCACAAGCGAAACGTAAAACCGTAAAATTTTTTGACGATTTATAGGGTTAATCTACGCAGTTTGTGCGGACAGCGATGTATCGTCACACGCTCGATAAGCCGGAAACCGCAAGCGCGCAGTCAGCCCTTCGGTGTGGCCCGGGGTCAGTTCCAGCCGTCCACCATGAAGTTCGATCAAGCGCCGAACCAGCGGTAGCCCGAGCCCCGTACCACCATGGTCACCAAGTTTAATATGCCCAAGGTTTGCATGGCTGCCCAGAATTCCCATAATCTTCGAAGAAGACATACCGGGGCCGTTGTCCACCACTTCGACATGGATCTCGCCGATACCGGCTTCGCGTATCCATAATGAAATGCGGCCTCCCTCAGGTGTAAACTTAACGGCGTTGTGCAGGAGGTTGGTCAGCATCTGCGTGGTCAGCGTCGGATCAACGTTGAGCCGGATCGTTTCACAATCCTTGCTCGCCGCAATCGAGATATTCTTTGTGGCTGCTGCTTTCTCTACCGATTGCACGCCTAACTTCAACAAGTCCGAAAGAGTACACTCTTCCTCCTTCAGTACTATTTCACCGGTTTTTGCGCGGGCCATATCCAACATGCGATCGGTAATGCTTGCAACATGTTCGGCGGTCTGACGAATATCAGAAAGATACTCGGGATATTTTGGATCGCTCAAAGGCCCAAACATCTGTTCATCAACGATTTGCGAGAGGCTCACAATTGTTGCGATCGGAGATCTGATTTCATGAGCAACGAGTGCGAACAAATCCCGCTTTGCCTCTTCAGCTTCTTCGCTCGTTACCGGGACGACACCGTCCTCAATCAACTTTCGCCGCATTTCAAATATCTGCATTGCAAGGGCAGCAAAGGATTCGAGCTGCGCCTTCTTCTCACAGCCAAAATCAGGGTGCGGTTCATAATCAATGAGGCACAGCGTCCCCAGGCGAAACCCTTCTAGGCTAACCAAAGGGGCCCCAGCGTAGAATCTAATATTGGGGTTGCCCACGACAAGATCACTGTCATGAAACCGAACATCCTCTTTTGCGTCGAGAACGACGAAGGGACCGTCATCCAAAATGGCATGCGCGCAAAAGGCTACATCGCGTGGCGTTTCATCGACGTCCAACCCAACTTTCGATTTAAACCACTGCCGGTCACAGTCGAGAATGGAGACCAGTGTCGTTGGTACACCGAATGTGTCAGCGACAAGCGCGGTCAGCTGATCAAATGCCGGTTCAGGCTTGGTATCCAAAATGCCATATCTTTCGAGGACTTCCAGTCGGCTGGCTTCGTTGAACGGGATAGGAAACATCGGCGTTTACCACAATAATTATCAGATTATTAAAGTGGCCAGAGTTCATTAACATAACGTTAACAAACAAACGATTGCACGCGGGCACTGAGGCCAATGTGGACGGCACTTATCGTCACCCCGGACTACGATCCGGGGTCCATATTAAACACTGTATTGATGGATGCCGGATCAAGTCCGGCATGACAAAAGGCATAGAAAAACGGCGGAACCAATCAAGGCCCCGCCGGTCGCAGGTTAGCGCTTCTTTGTTTTTTTATGAGCGCTTAATTCGGATTTCTATTTGAATTGAGATTCGTCGATGAATTTGCCCATACCCGATTCAGCACCGGCTTTTTTCATCGCCTCGAGGAACATCTCATGGACGCGAGGATCCTGATCGCCATATTCGATCTGGGCGCCACCTTTGTTCACATCGACATCCATCCCCATAAAGATACGGCGTTTCTCTTCCATTAGTGGATAACGCAGACCGCCACAGGCAATTGCAAGATAACGGCTCGGAGTCGCGGCAGCATTAAAATGCTGGTGGAACATCATATCGGGTGGCGCAAACACAGTGCCGTGCTTCCAGTCTACCCGTGTGAAATCATCTTCGCCATCGTACCACAGAAGAGAATAGCCATGACCGGTGATGCAGCTGACATGGAAGTCAGCGCCATGACGATGGCCTTTCTTATAGGTGCCCATCGGCATTTCCGACATATGCGCATGCATCGCACCATCGGCGAGAACGAACATCATGTTTGAACCACCGGCGCCACGCGCTTCCCACTTCTGCAGCTCAAAGGTCTGCAAATCAGGGATGAAATTGGTTTCCCACATGTGCCGGCCCGGACGTTTCGGAATAAACGTGCCTTCACCAGAATAGTAATCGGCGGTGCCTTCGCGCGCCGGGAAACGGAATGGGTTTTCAAAAACAAACTTGTGATCATGGAACACGTTCATGATCATCGGCATGTTGTTGGTCGAGGACAGACGTGCGGCTTCCTGACCTGAGCCATTAAAATGCTGATATTTGGCATTCAGCGGCAGGGCAAACAGGCTGCCCTTGCCCCATTCAAAGCTATGCTTGGTGCCGTCCGCCGTTTCGACTTGGGTGCTACCCTGACCGGACAGGCAATAAACGACTTCTTCAAACATATGCTGCTGCGGTGCGGTTGATCCACCGGGTTCAAGTTCCAGGACAAAGACCGACAGCCAGTCACCACGACCTTTGAGATGGGCGAAGCCCCCATTGCAGCCAAAGCGATCCCATTTTTTGACTTCAACGTCGGGGAGGTGGATACCGAAATCTTCGGTAATCGGCACGCCCTCGCCTTCAGCCCAGTCGAGAAACGGGTCGGCCAAAAATGGCTTGTCGCCTTCATGTGATCTGATTTCTTCTTGCAGCGTATCCATTGTGCTTTCCTCAATTCCCAATCCCGGCATCTGACAAAATCTGGTGCTGGTTCAAAATTCGCGCCATCCTAGTGGCGCAGCCCAACAAGGGGCAAGACGTGACCGAACGACTCTGCATTTCGTCATATTTTCCCAATATGGTTTCAGCTTCATATCTCTAAACATCTGAAACTTTTGTCAAATTACCGCCCCTTGCTGCTGCCAGCGTTATGCGCTTAAACTAGAATGGCAATTCTGTTTTGGGGATCAACACCCGGACACTCAAGGGGGAGATCAGTAGAATGGCCGATCACAAGGCTGAAACAATCGATATCAATGGCTGCGCTACCGAAGTACGGCGCGGTGGCAGTGGTCCAACACTATTATTTTTACATGGAGCTGGCGGGATTAGCGCCTGGGCGCCCTATCTCGATGCGCTGGCTGAACGCTATGACGTCATCGCGCCAAGCCATCCTGGCTTCGGTGGATCAGATGATCCCGAATGGCTCGACAACATATCGGACATGGCCTTTTTCTATCTCGATTTTATGGAAGAGTTAGGCCTTGAAGATGTTCATTTGGTCGGCAATTCGCTTGGCGGCTGGATCGCCAGCGAGATCGCGGTGCGCAGCACCGACCGGATCAAGACGCTGACGCTTGTTTCCGCGGCCGGCGTAAACGTTGTTGGTGTGCCAATGGGCGATATCTTCTTGTGGAGCAATGAAGAAGCCGCCCAAAAGATGTTCTTCAATCAGGAAATTGCCGAGCAGCGCATCGCCGCCGCGGCTGAGATGACTGACGAACAAAAGGACGTACAGCTCAAAAACTATTTCACCACCGGCAAGCTCTCATGGAATCCGCGCTTTCATAATCCTGATCTCATCAAGTGGCTGCATCGAGTAAAAGTCCCCACCATGCTGCTCTGGGGAGAGAACGATAATATTTTCCCGCCGGTTTATGGCGAAGCCTATCGCGATGCCATTCCCGGATCGGAACTCCGGATCATTCCGGAATGCGGACACCTGCCTCACCAGGAAAAGCTTGAGGATTTCCTCGCTGGGGTCGACGCCAACATATCAAAGAATTAGCAGGGGAGCAGCACAATGCGATTTTCCTTTTTCCACCTGATGCCTTATGGCGCCGTCGATCTCGACGCCATCGAACACACTGCCTGGATCAATTTCTCCAACAGCAATTACGATCCCAAGGAAGGCCACAAGCTCTATAACCGCTATCTCGACGAGCTTGAATATGCCGATGAGCTTGGCTTCGACGGTATCTGCGTCAATGAACATCATCAAACGGCATACGGCATCATGCCACAGCCAAGCGTGCTCGCCGGGGCTCTGTCGCGCCGCACCGAGAATGCCAAAATCTGTGTCCTAGGCCGTGCCTTGCCGTTGACCGAAAACCCGCTCTCGATCGCCGAAGAATATGCCATGATCGATAACGTCACGGGGGGACGGCTCATCGCCGGGTTCGTGCGCGGCATTGGTTGCGAATACCATTCCTACATGGTCAACCCGTCGAGCTCGTTGGCAAAGTTCCACGAAGCCCATGAGCTGATTATGCAGGCCTGGACGCAGCCCGGACCGACCTCGTTCGAGGGCAAATATTACCGCTTTCAATATGTGAATATGTGGCCACGCCCGTATCAGCAGCCACATCCGCCGGTGTGGATTCCGTCGCAAGGTTCATCCGAGACCAAAGACTGGGCCTCACATCCGGATCGTAAATACACCATGTTGATGACCTTCAGCCCCATTGCGAACGTCGTCCGCAACATGAACGCCTATTCCGACAAGTGCGACGAGTACGGCTATAAATGTCAGCCTGATCAATTGGGTTGGGCCTTGCCGCTTTATGTCGCAGAAACCGACGAGAAGGCCATCGAAGAAGTGCGTCCGCATATCGAGAATTTCTTCAACAAGTTCGTGCTGGCGCCAACTGAATATCGCATGCCACCGGGCTATTCCTCGATCAACTCCTACAAGATGATCATGGAAAACAAGATGAAATTCCGTGAACAATATCTCAGCATCGAAATGCTGATGGAAAACGGTATGTTCATCTGTGGCAGCCCGTCGACGGTCTCCGAAAAGCTTGAGGAATATCAAAGCCAAATGGGCTACGGCAATCTGGTGATCATGGGACAGTTTGCAACGCTGGATCATGAACACACCAAGAAGAGCATGCAAATGTTCGCCGAAGAGGTAATGCCCAAGCTACGCCATATCGGTGAGCCCAACGCGGCGGCGGCTGAATAGGGCAGCCGTCAAATGCCCGATACGATTGACCTCGACCGGGATCACGGTCGCGCGCCACAACAAAGCCGCAGCCGGGAATCCCTGACGCGTATCGTTGAGGCCGCAGAAATCCTGTTCGCCGAACGCGGCTATGACGGCACTACGGTCAATGACATTGTCAGCCGCGCGCGCTGCTCGGTCGGCTCGTTCTACGCCCGATTTAAGGATAAGGAGGGCCTGTTCCTCCATATCCATGACCAGCAATGCGCACTGCTCATTCAACGTATCGATTTCCTCGGTGATCTGGCACGGGCCGAAAATGCCTCGCTGGAAAATGTCGTGCGGCAAAGTGTGCGAGCGCTGTTTCTGTTTGCCGGGCAGCGGCGGGAACTGACACGGGTGTTTATCCAGCGCAGCGGCGTCGACGCCGAGTTCCACGCCCGCTATGCCCGCACCTGGGGTGAAGTCCGTGACCGGCTGCGGCCTGTCATGCTGGCACGGAAGAACGAGATAAAGGCGGACACCGACGCTACCCGCGCGGTCGATTTCACGTTGCAGCTAATGCACAGCCTGTGGGCCAATGACGTGCTGCATCACAAGATGAAAGACATCACCGGTCAGGAAACCGGCGAAAATCTGATCGAGGATCTCACCGATAGCTGCCTAGCGTGGTTAGGGCTGAGGCCCGCCGCCATCAAAACCCGGCGAACCTGATGCCCTGGCCTGAACCCGTCTCTTTGCACGGCGAAATTGTCTCTGTCGTGCCACTTGGTCAATCGCATTGCGATGATCTGAAAGAAGCCTGCGCCGATGGCGAGCTGTACAAGTTGTGGTACACAAGCGTGCCCACCCCGGACGGCGTTGCCGCTGAGATCGACCGACGACTCGGATTGCAGACCGCAGGCTCGATGCTGCCTTTTGCGATCATCGACAAGGCGTCCGGCAAGGCAGTTGGCATGACCACCTATATGGATATAGATGCACCCCACAAACGGTTGGAAATCGGCTCGACCTGGTACCAAAAATCGGTGCAGCGCAGTGGGCTTAACACCGAATGCAAGCTGCTAATGCTGACCCATGCGTTTGAAGCGCTGGACTGTATTGCGGTGGAATTCCGCACCCATTTTATGAACCGGCAAAGCCGTAATGGCATTGAACGGCTCGGTGCTAAGCTCGATGGCATTCTGCGGTCACACCGGGTGATGGAAAACGGCACGCTGCGCGACACCGCCGTCTATTCGATGATCGCCAGTGAATGGCCTGCCGTGAAGGCCAATCTGCTGTGGGAAATCGAGAAACCGCGTTAGAACTGCACCAACAGATGATGACGGAAATATGGATCCCGCATCAAGTGCGGGATGACGGCTGACGACTATTTTAAAACCCATCTGTCACCCCGAACTACGATCCGGGGTCCATGTCAGACACCTACCAATGGAGCCGGATCAAGTACGGCATGACAAACGTGTTTGTGGCTTAACCCCCAACGATTTTATCGATCTCCGCTAACTCTTCCGCTGTCATCTTCCAGGACGCCGCGGCTGCATTCTGTGCCATCTGCTCATAGCGCGTGGCACCAGCAATCACGCTGACTGTCGCCGGTTGCGAGGCAAGCCAGGATACCGCCAAGGTAATGAGGTCATGACCACGCGCTTGTGCAAACCCTTCCAGCGCCTCCAGCTGATCAAAATCAGCACTGCCGAGTCTGGCATCGCCATCGAGACGACTGCCTTCGGGTGCCCCTTCGCCGCGCCGGTATTTGCCGGTCAGCAGCCCCATCTCCAACGGATAGAATGGCAGCACACCGATATTGTTGTCAGCGCAGACTGGGATGAGGCCTTCCTCGATATCGCGGTTCAGTACGCTCCAGCGGTTTTGCGCCGTCACAAACCCCTGATAGCCAGCGGCATCTGCGGCGGCGACGGCTTCAGCCATTTGTTCACCAGAATAGTTGGAACAGCCGAACAACCGAATCTTGCCTTCCGTCCGTAACTCGTCGAAAGCGCCCAGTGTTTCTTCTATCGGCGTCGACGGATCAGGTCTGTGCAACTGATAAAGCTCAACATGATCGGTTTGAAGCTGTTGTAGGCTGAGGTCAATCGCAACCCGAATGTTCTCGCGCGACCCTTTACCCTTCCCTTTAACATGCAGCATGTTGTAGCCGACTTTGGTGGCCAGCGTGACCTGATCACGACGGCCTTTGAGCGCATTGCCGATATAGACCTCGGACAACCCGTTGCCATAGCCTTCAGCGGTATCAAAGAAATTGATCCCGGCATCAAGTGCGCCATTGATGACCTTGGTTGTCGCGTCCTGATCAATACGCCGTCCAAAGGCATTACAGCCGAGCCCAACGATGGTGATATCAAATCCACTATCGCCGCCAATTCTTCGTATTTCCATGAGCTCTTTCCTGTTAACGCTTTAGCGCTATGCTACCATGCAAGAAGTGACTCGAAACCCTGCGGAGACAAGTAAAACATGCGCGTCGTTTTCCTCGCCCTCTTGATCACCAGTTTGGCCACCGGCACTCGCAGTGCGGAAACCATCACGTTCGGTACGGATTGGCGCGCGCAGGCGGAGCATGGTGGATTTTATCAGGCGCTCGCCAAAGGGTTTTACGCCGAGCGCGGGCTCAATGTTCAGATACGCCAGGGTGGGCCACAGATTAACCATGCCCAGCTACTCGCGGCCGGCAAGGTCGAGTTCAGCCTGTCCTCGAATTCCTTCATTGCGCTCAACTATGTTCGGGAAAATATTCCGATGGTCGCCGTGGCCGCAATCTTTCAAAAAGACCCGTCAGTTCTGATCGCGCATCCTGGTCGCGGCAATGACAGCTTCGCAGCACTTAAAGACAAGCCGATCTATATCGGCGCCGATACAAGGATCGGCTGGTGGCTATTCCTCAAAAACAAGTTCGGCTATAGCGACAAGCAGATCAAATCCTACACGTTTTCGATCTCGCCGTTTCTCGTGAGCCGTTCCGTCATCCAGCAAGGCTATCTCGGTAGTGAACCGTTCCTGATCGAGAAACAGGGCATCAAACCGGTCGTTATGTTGATTGCCGATGCGGGGTATCAGGGGTATGGCGCCCTCATCCAGACATCACGGAAACTTACTGAGACAAAGCCAAAGATCGTCCGTGCCTTCGTCGAGGCCTCCATTCGCGGCTGGCAAGATTATCTGACTGGCAATCCAATGGCAGGCAATAACCTTATAAAGACGCACAATCCTGAAATGACCGATGCACTGCTGGCCTATGGCCGCACCAAGATGAATGAGCACGGTATCGTCTCTTCAGGTGATGCCAAAACTCGTAGCATCGGCGCGATGACTGAAAAACGCTGGCAGCAATTCCACAGCGAGATGAGCAAGCACGGCGTCTATCCGGAGAAGATGGATTGGCGGAAGGGTTTCACCACCAAGTTCCTGCCGACCGGTCCTAAACCGGCGAAATGACGCCAACCTCCAAGCCCTTGCTAACGACCAATAACATCAGCCGGACTTTCACGGACGGCACTCAAGCGCTCGACAATGTATCTCTCAATATTCCGGAGGGCCATATCACCACTCTGCTCGGGCCATCGGGCTGTGGCAAAAGCACCTTGCTCCGAATTATTTCGGGTCTTGATGATGCGAGCACAGGGACAACCAACTGGCAGAACGGCGCGCCGCAATCAGGTGACATTGGCTTCGTCTTTCAGGACGCGACCCTGCTGCCTTGGGCCAATGTCTGGGACAATATCTATCTGCCATTCCGAATCCAAAACACGTCGCGGAACGATGCCAACGAAGCGATTGAGAACGCGATCAACCTCGTCGATCTGAATGGGTTTGAAAACCATCATCCAAACCAGCTATCGGGTGGCATGCGGATGCGAGTCTCAATTGCCCGCGCGCTAGCAACCAACCCATCTGTTCTTTTGATGGATGAACCGTTTGGCGCTCTCGATGAGATGACGCGCTTCCGGCTCAATGATGATTTGTTGCGGATTAAGGAAGCGGTCAACTGCACAGTCATTTTCGTCACCCACAGCGTCTATGAAGCGGTCTATCTGTCCGACAAAATCGCGGTCATGTCGCCACGGCCCGGACGGATTATCGCCGAGAAAGAAATCGATCTTGGTAATCGGACAGCTGTCCTTCGTGCGACGTCGGAATTTGCCCAGAGTTGCGGTGAAATCTCCCTTCTCCTCACCGAAGGGGACGCGCCATGAGAATGCGTCTTAAAGACCCATTGCCGCCGACCCTGATCGGTATAGCCGTTCTCATTGGGTGGGAGGTGGCCGTGCGGCTATTTGAAGTGCCCCATTACGTTCTTCCCGGGCCGTTCCTCATCGCCCAAGCACTTTGGCAGAACGCCTCGCTTCTGTTCGGCTCGCTGTGGATCACCTTAGAGATCACCCTTGTTGCCCTCATCGCGGCGGCACTTGGTGGTGCGGCGCTCGCGTTTGTGATGTCACGCGCCCGCTGGCTTGAGCGCAGCTTACTGCCCTATGCCATCGTCGCTCAGGTCACACCAATCGTTGCCATTGCGCCGCTAATCATCATCTGGGTGGATAGCGCGTTTGCCGCATTGGTGCTCTGTGCGTGGATCGTTGCGTTCTTCCCGGTGCTCGCGAACACCATGACCGGCCTCAAGAGTGCCGATCCAAACCTCAGGGACCTATTTCGGCTTTATGGTGCAAGCCGTTGGCAAACACAGAGCTGGTTGGAAACGCCCACGGCCTTACCTTACTTTTTTGCGGGGTTGCGTATCTCTGGTGGGCTGGCATTAATCGGTGCCGTGGTCGCTGAGTTTGTTGCCGGAACCGGCGGCACCGCAACAGGGCTCGCCTTTCGAATACTCGAAGCGGGCTACAGGTTGCAAATTCCCAAACTGTTCGCAGCATTATTCCTGCTCTCGCTTACCGGCATATTGATCTATACAATCTTAAGCATTCTCTCCAGCTGGGCATTACGACGCTGGATTGGAGCTGCTGACTAGGGCTTTGGGGCTCAAAGACCCTAAAAAATGTCGGTATTTCTTACAGTTCTCTACAAACATGAATTCCGCTGGCGATAATAGCGCTGTAAAAGGCCATTCCGGTAATATGGCATAACAATTGCATGGTATTCGGTAAGGAATTTATATCGGTGCACCCAGCCGACTCAGGGTTACGCCAGAAATAGATGGAACGAATATGACAAAAACAACTTTTAGTACATTTAATGCATTACGTACTTCAACTGCTTGTTTGCTTTTAACGGCGGTTATTGCGCTTTCATTCCATAGTGGCAGCGCAAGCGCCGCACCGATCATTTATCAATACTCCGGGACCTTCGGTACGGTTAACACATCTGCAGGCAATGCAAATAATGTCCAGGTCACCTTTTCCTGGGAAGCAGAAAGCACAACTGCAGACTCAAACGCCAGCGCAACGGTCGGTACATTCGGTGGGATCGATGGGGCGGACATTAGCATCGACATTCCTGCTATTTCAGGAACAGCTTTCACATTCCTTGCGGGCTTTCCGTTCAATATTATCCTGACGAACGACGGCACCAACAGTACGTTTTCGCTGTCGAGCGGCAATACCGGCCAAAGTGTTGGCGCGTCATGGAGCAACACAACTCTGAACATTGATCCGAATGACCTCTCGGCGTTTCCGCTAACGACGCCAACACCCGACAACGGATTTATCGGAACAGGGTTTGTCCTGCCCGATGGTGCGGGTAACTCAATTCAAATCCTGGGCGGAAGTAGTATAGCCGTTTCCAACGCAGCAGTACCTGAGCCTGGTGCCCTGGCCGTATTCGCCTTCGGCGTCGCTGGGGTTGGATTCATGCGCCGCCGCAAGAAAGCCTAAAACAGAAAAATACAAACACGAAAAAAAGGCGGTCAATTGGTCGCCTTTTTTGTGGCTGCCTACTCCGCTCGCGCGTTGCCGCCGAGAACAATATCAAATTTTCCGGCAAGACCATCGATCCCTTTCGTCGGGTTGAATGACACCTGAACGCTTTGCCGCTCAGCTTCGCTCTGGATGCCGGCAAACAGAAAATCGTCTTCATTGTCGGGGTGATCTTTGAGATACATTTGGGTGGTTATCCGCCCGAACCCTTTGCCTGAAACACGGAAGTGAATATGGGGCACCCGACCAGGGTAGTTTACGGGCTTGATGGTGCGGAACCGCCACGCCCCTGTCTTATCCGCCATCGTTTTGCCAAAGCCCTGAAATTTAGGATCAGCGGGCCCGCGCCCTTCGCCCGGATGATGATAGCGGCCCTGCGCATCACACTGCCAGATTTCAACATTGGCACCCTTAACCGGTTTGCCGTTGATATCCAGCACGCGGCCAAACAGATGTACGACCTCTCCTGCCGCCTGTTTGGTCTGTCCGGCGACCTGTACCAAATCATTGTCATGATCGAGTGGAAGTTTGACAGGATAATACGGCCCTTCGTTTTGACTGGGGGTTCTCAACAGAGCGGCGTTAACAGAAGGCGCAATCGCCACTGCTGTGAGAGCTGTCAGACCGCTTACCACTCGGCGGCGACTAAAAGTCATATGGTTGCTCATATTCGGAACACGTTACAATCAGGGAAAATCCGTCGAAAAGCTTACTGGCCCAGACTTTTTGAGTTTTTCTTTTGCATTTTCTCAACCGGACAGCGAAAGGTCGACACGTCCCTTTCCAGTGTCTCCGCGACCATGTAGCGGCCGCGTTCACCGGCCCGGCAGAACCAGTAAATCATTTTCTCCCGACGTGGAGAGACTGAGATGGTCGATCCTGCATATAGCAGACCAAGATAAAATGCCGCGCGTTTGCTACCACCTCTTGCCGCATCCAGCATCCGCTGCATCCCGCCATAATGGTTTTCTGGCAAAAGCTCTCGCATCCCATTTGGGGCGAAGGGGAATACCTGCAATCGCCCGAGCAGCGCCATCGCCTCCAGCGACCCGGCACGATCACCTTTATGCAAATAATCGATCGCTTTGGGATAGTTCTTTGCGTCCGACGTCACCAGAAGATATGCGCTGGCAATCGAGGCATAGGCATCGATATTGCCGCGTTTAACTGCTATTTCGCCCCATTCGAGTGCTTCCTTCCGCAGTGCATCGTTCATCCGTCCGATATAGCGCGGCAGTTCTGCCTGCGCCTGCAAATGCCCTTTGCGCGCCGCAACGAACAATAAGTCGCGGCCCTCGCGGCGGCGACCACGCCCCCAGGACTTAAGAAGCGACCTGCCCATCATATATGTCGCGGTAAGATATCCCTGGTCAGAGGCCTTCTTCATCCATGGCAAACCAGGCGACTTGATCCACCGAGCGCGGGGCTCCCCATCCAGCAACATGCCCAATAAGAACTGGAGTCGTGGATGGCCTGGAAACTGTTTCAAATCTCTCCGGCAAGCTTCTAGCGCCGCCGCGGAATCAGCAACACGCGCTAACGGTGGCGCAACACGTTTATCATCATGAGGGTGAGAGGCAAGCCGATCACATTGGGTCACACCAGGGTCAGCAGAGCTAGCTGCCAGCGCAGGCGAGTTGTAGGTGAAGGCGGCAATTGCCGTGGTAACTAGCACACAAGCCAGACGCCGCCGCTCATGTTTCATAACCATGAAAAATAGTAACCGCAGATATCTTTTTCTGCGAGTCAAATTGCTGCGAGGTTAACTCGACCCCACAGCCCGCTCGGCTTCAGTGCCCAGACTTGGATCACGATAAGAATCCTGAAACGCCTTGAGAACTGCCAGCGAGACCGGGTCATTATTGAAGCGCGGCACGGGATCGCTATCCCAATTATTATACTTGTCTTCGCCACGGAGCAGAATCGCGCCTTTGCGGCCAATCGTTGACGTCACATGGGTTGGAATGAACATGAAGGAAATCCCAACCCGGGGCATGTCAGACCCGTTTGGCTCTGAGCCATGTACCATGCGCTCATGATGGATTGAGAATTGACCCGGCTGTAGCTCCATATAGGCCGCGTCTTTGTCATCGATATCCATAATTGCCTGACCACGTGACAACATATTCTGGGGATCACGGGTTTCAACAAGAGTCATGTCAGGCCGGGTATGGCTGCCCGGTAGAACGCGAATACAGCCGCTTTCAATAGTACTGGGCGTTAGCGCCGTCCACACCGTCACCTCATCATGTGGATCGAGGCCGAAATAAGTCGAATCCTGATGCCACGACACGTAATGTGGGTCATTTGCCGGTTTCGCCCACAAGGCGCTGAGGTACAGCATGATGTCTGGCCCGATGATATCTTCGACGACATCAAGGATCGCGGGCGTGCTCGCCATCTCGACCAGCCACGGCACCACGAGATGTGACTTAATCCGGAGGACCTTCAGCGGGTCCTGGCCAATCTCCTGCTCAAAATCGAGAAGCTTCTGATGATAGGCCTGAGCTGTCTCTGGGCCAAACGCGGTAAATGGAAAGCAATAGCCTTCGCGGTCGTAATGGTCGCGCTGTTCAATGGTGAGTGTAATTGACACGACATTACCTCCAGATTTTACGTCTTAGGCCGTTGCGAACGGAATGGCGTCACGAACCGTCACCCGGCGCATCATGCGACGTTTGTCCGGTGAGAAATACGTTCGCGCATGTACGCTACAACGATTATCCCACATCATCATATCGCCGACCGTCCAGACATGTTCATACACGAATTCTGGCTTCTCAATATGGTCGAACAGATAGTTGAGAATTTCGTCGCTTTCCTCGCCCGACAGACCTTCAATCAGGATACTCATTAGCCGGTTTACATAGATTGCCTTCTTGCCGGTTTCGGGATGGACGCGGACAACGGGATGGGTCCATTGCGGCACATCTGGATTAACATCATCGGGGCGCATGGTCGGGTTGCGCGCATAATCGTAATAATTCAGCGCTTTGAGTCCTTCGAGGCGCTGTTTCCAGTCATCGGAAAGCGCTTCATAGGCTTTGATGCAGTTGGCAAACAATGTATTGCCGCCCTCATCCGGCACTTCAATGGCGTAGAGCGTCGAGCCCATGCTGGGTTGCTCGTAATAGCACTGATCGTAGTGGAACATCATCTCACCATCTTCGAGCGCCGTTGGCTTACCACTGTCTTTGACATTGGTAATCATCATGATGCTCGGATGCTCTTTATCAATAGAGGTGGTCGTCCGAACGAGTTCTAGCTCACCAAAATTTCGGCAGAATTTCTCCTGCTCGTCATCGATAATATCCTGACCAGGAAAGACGATGATGACATTATCGAGCCAGGCTTGTTTGATGGCTGCGACCGTTTCAGCATCGACATCCTGACTAAGGTCCACACCGGTTATGGCAGCGCCCAGCGCGTCTGAAAGTGGCGTTACTGCGATCGACATTTACGGCCTCGCCCACGAAAAATTAGCTTCGATTTCTAAGCATTATGATAATCCTATCGGGTATGGTAGGCAAACCAAACGCCGCCAGTTACTGGCGGCTACCGTGTACCTGGAAGCCACACCGACGTGACATCTCAAGACCAAAACGAGGAAACTGCTGAGGAACCCAAGCTAACGTTTCGTGCGGAGTTCACCGCCTATTCATCGGCCTTTATCAGTATTGGCATCCTACCAATGATCCAGCTGATTGTGCCTCTCTGGTGTTTGGTGAGCCTTGGCATGTCAGCGACCATGATCGGCATTGCGGCAGGCGCACGGTCATTGCTCGCCGCCATATTTTCGATCCATAGCGGGGCGGTTCTCGACAGGATTGGCGTTCGGCGGGTGATGATCTGGTGCACGGTCGCTAGTATTGTTCTGACACTAATGTATCCAGTGGTCCCAGACATCACCTCAGTCATCATCATCCAACTCATCCTGATTGTAATATTGCAGCTGTTAACCGGCTTTATGCACACGATTGGCTGGATAGGCTGCCAAACCCAGCTCGGGCAATTGACCAAAGGGTCGCCTAAACATATGGGCCGGTTTACGTCGGTTTCCAATTTCGCCAATTTCTTCACCCCTCCGCTCGCGGGCTGGGCTTGGGACATCGGACAGGCGACACCTATTGGTGGTGCTTGGGCGGCTTTCGGGGTCATTGCCGCCTGTAATATCGCCCTGTGGATATCGGTTTCCCTGATGCCCGTGCCTGACTCCGTAACAATCCCCAAGGAGCGACCAAGGCTCCGCGATCTATGGCCACGACTGATCGATTACAAGGAAGCATTCCGTCTGTTCCTGATCCCCTCTGTCGCCTTTGTCGTTATGGCGTCTCTTTTTATGAACGGCCTCATTCAGGTTCGGATGAACTTTATGTCGATCTATATGGAATCCATTGGCTATGAAGGCCGTATCATCGGGCTGATCACAGGGTTTGCCTATTTGATTGCCGGGGTTACCGCCCTGCCAACCAACTGGGCCCGAAAGTTTCTCGCACCTCACTGGATCGTAATCTTCATGATCCTGCTCTCAGCCATCGGCAATGCCATCGTTCCGGTGTTTGATGGCCTTCCCGGCCTCACGCTCAGCACGGTGATCTTTGGCGCCGGTGTCGGTCTTGGCATGGCCTATATTTTGATGTTGCTATCGAGAAGCGTCCCAGTCAGCCAGTTCGGATTGAGCGTCGGCCTGCGAACAACCGGTAACCGCGTTGGAGCAACAATTGTACCGCCTTTAGCCGGCCTCGCTATCGATTTAGCGGGCGGTGATATCGGTGCCGGTTTCTATGCGATGTCGATCTTGTTCACCGTTGGTGCTATCGGATTGGTCTATATGGCGATCCGATCCGACAATATCCGTGAGACATTTTCCAAAAAATAGGTTTGGCGTAGCGGCCATTTCGTGGAATATGCCGCCAAAGATTAATCAAGGGACCTGAAATGACAGACAGCAAACATCCGGAAACCATCGCGCTACACGCCGGATGGCGTAAAGACGACACAACCAATGCCGTCGCGGTGCCAATCTATCAAACCACTTCCTATCAATTTGATAGTACGGATCATGCCGCCAAGCTGTTTGGTCTGCAGGAATTCGGGAACATCTATACTCGGATCATGAACCCCACGACCGACGTATTGGAAAAGCGCGTCGCGGCCCTCGAAGGGGGTGTTGCCGCCCTCGCCGTCAGCTCAGGACAATCCGCCGCTTTTCTCGCGATTACCAACATCGCCCATTCTGGCGACAATATTGTTAGCTCCACCGATCTCTATGGTGGAACCTGGAACCTGCTGCAAAACACACTGAGTACAATGGGCATTGAATGCCGCTTTGTAGATCCGGCTGACCCTGAAGCCTTCCGCGCCGCGACAGATGACAAGACCCGGTGCTATTTTGCCGAGACACTCCCAAACCCCAAGCTGCAGGTTTTCCCTATCGCCGAAGTTGCCGCAATTGGCCGTGAGCTTGGCGTACCCCTGATCGTGGATAACACTGCAGCACCGATTATGTGTCGGCCGTTTGATCACGGTGCCGCTATCGTCATGCATTCGACAACCAAGTTCATCGGTGGCCATGGCACCTCAATCGGCGGTGTCATTGTCGATGGCGGTAATTTTGATTGGGAAGCAAACGCTGGGCGGTTCCCAATGCTCAACCAACCAGACCCGAGCTATCACGGAGCAGTCTGGGTGGAGGCCGTCAAGCCCCTCGGCCCTATTGCCTATATCATCAAAGCACGTGTCGTTCAGTTACGCGATATCGGCAGCGCCATGAGCCCAATGAATTCGTTTCAGTTCATACAGGGCATGGAGACACTGGCACTCCGCGTTGAACGTCATTGCGAGAATGCCAACAAAGTTGCCGAATTTCTCTCCGGTCATGACAAGGTTAGCAATGTCATCTTCCCCGGCGTGATGGAAGGCGAAGCCCGCACCCGCGCCGACAAATATCTTACCGGCGGTTATGGCTCACTAATCGGCTTTGAAGTGGCGAGCGGAGCCGAAGGCGGAAAAAAATTCATCGAAGCACTTCAATTGTTCTATCACGTCGCCAATATCGGAGACGCGAGAAGTCTCGCCATTCATCCAGCGACAACGACGCATTCACAGCTGTCTGCAGAAGAGCAGATCGCGTCAGGTGTCACGGAAGGCTATATCCGTCTCTCCATCGGCATTGAACATATCGACGATATTCTTGCGGACCTTAGCCAAGCCCTCGACGCGGCTTGATCGATCTGATGAGTAATCCAACCCCCGACCCTATGATGCCAAAGCCGGGCTTTCCGACAACGCGCATGCGGCGCAACCGCTATGACGACTGGACACGGCGTCTGGTCGCTGAAAATCAACTATCAGCCAATGATTTGATTTGGCCAGTATTTGTGCATGGCGGTGACGAAGCCCGCATCGACATTCCGACTCTGCCCGGCGTCGCCCGGCTGTCGATTGAGCAGCTGATAAAGGATGTCGGTGAAGCAAAATCGGTGGGCATTCCACTAGTTGCGGTGTTCCCTGTGGTTGACCCGGACAAGAAAACGGACGAAGCCGAAGAGGCCTACAACGCTGACAATCTCGTCTGCCGCGCTGTCGCTGCTGTAAAAGAAGCCCATGACGGTATCGGCATCATGTGTGATGTCGCGCTCGACCCGTTCACCAGCCATGGTCATGACGGGCTGCTGCGCGATGGCTATATCGTCAATGACGAAACCCTCGAGGTATTGTGCAAGCAGGCGGTGGTTCAGGCCAAGGCGGGCTGCGATGTTATCGCCCCCAGCGACATGATGGATGGCCGTGCCGGCGCGATCCGTACGGCACTAGATGCCGAAGGATTCCAGCACGTTCGTATCATGGCTTATGCCGCCAAATATGCCTCTGCGCTTTATGGACCGTTTCGTGACGCGGTGGGTTCTGCGCCTAATCTCGGCGACGGTGATAAGAAGACCTATCAGATGGACCCGGCCAATTCGGATGAAGCGCTACGCGAAGTCGCTCTCGATATCGAAGAAGGCGCCGATATGGTGATGGTCAAGCCTGGCCTGTTTTATCTCGATATCCTGCAACGCGTGAAAGAGGCGTTCTCGATGCCGACCTTCGCTTATCAAGTCAGTGGTGAATACGCGATGCTCAAGGTTGCGGGCCAGCAAGGTTTGGTCGATGGTGAGCGGGTGATGGATGAAGCGCTGCTCGCGTTCAAACGCGCAGGGGCCAACGGCATTCTGACATACGCAGCCTTGGAGACCGCGAAGAAGCTCGGTTAATTGCCAGATGCGTAAATGGCTTGGTCGCGGTAGCGCCGTTCTCCTCTTCATGGTGATCGTGATTATCGCCGCTGGCTGGGCGTGGCTGCGAACGTCATTGCCGATCATTGAAGGTTCGCTCAACCTTCCGGGCTTACAGGCAAAAACCGAGATCGGCCGCGATCAATTCGGCATCCCTCATATAAAAGCGTCGTCAGAGCACGACGCCTATTATGCGCTCGGTGTTGCCCATGCCCAGGACCGGCTTTGGCAAATGGATTTCCAACGCCGTTTGGGCGCTGGACGACTCTCGGAAATTCTTGGGGGCCCAACACTTGATACCGATAAATACATGCGAACGCTCGGACTGTATCAGAAGGCAAAGGCATCCTTCCAACATCTCGATAAGAACACACGTGCCGCCCTCACCGCCTATACCAAAGGCGTAAATGCCTGGCTTACTGAACATCGAAACAGCTGGAGCCGCGCCTGGCCAGTGGAGTTCTATCTGCTGCGTTACAGACCCGAGCCTTGGACTGTTGCAGACTCTCTGGTTTGGGGGCGGATGATGGCGATCTTTCTATCGCAGAATTCTCGTACAGAGATTCTCCGCGCACAATTGCTAAAAACGCTAAAGCAGGCTGACGTCGAGATGCTCCTGCCACCCTACCCTTCAGACGGCCCTCGCAGCTTTGCCACCCTGTTTGGCAATGTGCCATCAGCCCTTGCTGTAAGTTCAGCCTCCAATAGCTGGGTACTCTCAGGCACACGCACCGCGGCTGGCAAACCGATGTTGGCCAATGACCCACATCTGCGGTTCCGCACTCCGGCCTTGTGGTATCTCGCCAGTATCACAACACCCGAACGGACTCTATCCGGCGCAACGGTCCCCGGCCTGCCTTTCACAGTACTCGGTCAAAACGGCAAGATCGCGTGGGGAGTCACCGCTGCCGAAACCGACGTACAGGACCTTTTTGTTGAGACGCTTAATCCAGAGGATTTAGGCCAATATCAGACGCCCGATGGCTACCAGCCTTTCACCTCAATCACCGAACATATAGGCGTGAAAGGAAAGCCCGACGTCACGCTCAAAATCCGGATCACCCGTCATGGGCCCATCCTGTCTGACCACAACCCGGCCCTCGCCAGGCTTGCGGGACCCGGCAAGGTCATGACCATACAGACTCCGGCAATCGATCCAATCGATAAGACCGCCGCTGCGCTCTATGGCATCAACCACGCGAAGGACTGGGCATCGTTTCGAACCGCGCTACGTGACTGGCATGCGCCCCACATGAATATTAGCTATGCCGACCAAGCTGGAAACATCGGCCTGATTGCACCGGGACGCGTGCCGATCCGTAAACAGGGAAGCGGTCTGGTTCCTGCGGATGGCTCGACCAGTGACGCAGACTGGCAAGGCTACATCCCGTTCGATGAACTACCGCAGCTCTACAATCCGTCTTCCGGCAAAATTGCTAACGCCAATAACCCGGTTCCTACCGCGAGCTATCGCTATCCGCTGGGTAATTATCGGGCACCCGGCTATCGCGCCAAACGGATCGACCAGCAACTCGACAAGACGAAGCCAAAGACCATGGATGACATGTCCCGTCTCCAACAGGATGCCGTATCGGCAATGGCACAAGAGCTATTGCCACTGATGTTGAAACAAACGCCTCGTGCGCCAGAGATTGCCGCGATGCTTGATCAGCTCAGCCGCTGGGACCACCGCATGGCGCGGGAGGCTGCCGAGCCTCTGATATTTCTCACCTGGTTGAGAGAGCTTAACCGGCAGCTGTTCCGCGATGAGTTAGGCAAGACCTTCGGGGCCTATTGGGGGTTGCGGCCGCTGACAATTAAACGTGTCCTCAGCGGCGAAGCCAAATGGTGTGACGACACAACCACAGAACCATTGGAAAGCTGCGGCGGTATGCTGGCTCGCGCCTTGGGTACCGCGCTCAAATCGCTCTCTGACACCTACGGCGCTGATCAAGCGAGCTGGAAATGGGGCGCTGCGCATTTTGCAAAGCTTGATCACCCGGTGCTAGGGCGTGTCCCGGTCATTGGTTCGCTGTTTAATATCCGGCTGCCCTCTGATGGCGGGCCGTACACAATCAATCGCGGCAACACGCTCATTCGCAACCCGGGCAACCCATTCGCCAGCGTACATGGTGCAGCCTATCGCGGCATTTATGACCTAGATGATCCGAGCAAAAGCCGATACATCATTGCACCGGGACAATCAGGCAACTGGTTCTCACCGCACTACAAAGACCTCGCAAAACGCTGGCGCGATGGCGGGGCCTTAATGATGCAAAAAGGTTCTGAAAAGCTGGAGCTAATTCCAACTAGAAGTCGCTAAGACGCGACCTCGTTATAACCGCCACGATAATAGAGCAGCGGTTTGGTGTCTTCGCCAGCCGAGGCGAAGCGTTCAACCTCGCCAATAACGATGACATGATCACCGCCATCCATAATTGAGTCGCCACGGCATTCGAGGTTGGCGAGACTGCCCGGCAGCATAGGTACACCATCCTGGTTGGTGTCGTACTCAAACCCGTCCCATTTATCTGCACCACTTTTGGCGAAACGGTTGGAAACATCCATCTGATCTACAGCGAGAATGTTCACGGCAAACGGCTTGCCGACCGCAAACGCCTCAAAGCTTGCCACCTTACGATCAAGGCAGAACAGAACCATTGGCGGGTCGAGAGAAACCGACGTAAAAGAATTTGCTGTCAGACCGATCGGCGCGCCATCCGTATCCAACGTTGTAATAACGGTGATGCCCGTTGCAAAGCAGCCAACCGTGTTGCGGAATTCTCGTGGATCGATGGTCATCTAAGGGTCCTCACCCGTCATTTGATACGCTGATCAATCATGGCGCGCAGTTCTGAGCTTGTCAAAACCGCAGCCGGACATTGATCTATTTTTTTAACGCCCCCGAGAAATAGAGCCCGCGACCGCTGGCGACAAGTTTGCCGTCACCATCAAAAACTTCCGCTTCAGCTGTCGAGAACGTGCCGCCGAGACGAATAATCCGACCAACCGCTTTAAGATCACCGGGCATCGCGGCGCGATGATAATCAACCCGCATATCAACAGTCGGTGCCGGCGCACCCAGCTTGGCGGCAATCATAAAGTCGGCTGAGACATCAACCAGGGCGCCGAGGATACCACCATGTGTAACCCGTGCCTTGGGATTGGAAATCATCTCTTCGCGCCAGGTCATGGTTATCTCAATTTTCTCTTCATCAAGCCCGACGATTTTAAGCCCCATCCACTCATTAAAATGATTGGCGACCAACCGGGTTTGTAGTTCGTCAGCGGTTTTTACGTTCTCTGCCATTTAATACTCTCCACCTTAAGATGGCCGCTAAACTGTCGTGCCCGCCGGCCCACGTCAAGAGCCACATGCGAGACACTCGTTTACTTTGTTTTTAATTGTAAGTTATTGATTTTACTGACGAATGAACCTCAGCTGGTTAACTGCTTCTTAACCCAAATACGTCATCTTTACCATCAACCCTGGTGAAGAGTCTGTCTGAGGTCCAAATATGTTTGTGATAATCGGCATCGTTGTTGTGTTTGCCTGTGTTCTTGGCGGTTACGTGGCCATGGGTGGCAAGCTCTTTGTTCTATGGCAGCCTTTTGAAGTCGTGATCATCGTCGGTGCCGCTATTGGCGCCTTTATCATCGGCAACCCCAAAACTGTTATCGGCCGCACGGCGAAATGCTTCGGCGATGCCATGAAAGGCCCCAAATATACCAAGGATAATTACGTCGAATTACTCTCCTTGATGTACCAGGTCTTTAAGCTGGCAAAGAGTAAAGGCATGCTGGCACTCGAAGCCCATGTTGAAAACCCAGATGAAAGCGACATCTTTTCTGCTTTTCCGGATTTCCACGAAGATCATCATCACGTCACGTTTCTCTGCGATTATCTTCGGATGATCAGTCTCGGCACCGAAAGTCCCCACGAACTTGAAGCGCTGATGGATGAAGAGCTGGAGATTCACCATCATGAACAGCACCAGATTGCCGGCGCTGTTCAGGCGATGGCTGACGCCCTGCCAGCGCTCGGAATTGTGGCCGCCGTGCTCGGTGTTATCAAAACGATGGGGTCGATTTCCGAACCCCCAGAAGTTCTGGGTAAACTAATCGGTGGCGCCCTTGTTGGAACGTTCCTCGGCGTGTTTGTCGCCTATGGATTCTGTGGCCCGCTCGCTACGACGCTGACAGCAAAGTACGACGCCGACAGTAAATACTTCTCCTGCATGAAGGCCGGAATTCTCGCTTATCTTGCAGGTCATGCTCCCGCGGTCTGTGTCGAGTTCGCCCGCAAGGCGTTGTTGAGCGATGTCCGCCCCTCCTTCTACGAAGTCGAAGAAGCGGTAAACGAACTACCGTCGATTGGCTAATACGATGGCTAACCCAGACGGTCAAACGATCAAACGGTAAAGAGTTCCATGAGCGACGACGTCATTATCATCAAGAAGATTGTTAAGGGCGGGCATGGCCATCACGGTGGTGCCTGGAAAGTCGCCTATGCTGACTTCGTGACGGCAATGATGGCGTTCTTCCTGCTGATGTGGCTCCTCAACGCGACAACCGAGGACCAGAAAAAGGGCATTTCTGACTATTTTTCCCCGGTAAGCGTCTCAACAAGTACTGGCGGCGCGGGTGGCATGCTCGGCGGTAGAACGATCTCTACGCCAGGTGCAATGACATCACGGACTGCGGTTCCGAGCGTGTCACTCAAACTAGAACCGACCACCGGCGCTCAGGCCGGTGATGCCGAAGAGGAAGGCGGTGCCAACGACAAGGCCGCTACCGCCGAGGACTCAATGAAGGCCGCAGAAATGGCCATGAAAGATCGGCAAGATCGCGAAAACGCCATTGAAGAAGCCAAGTTTGATCGCGCAGAAAAAGATATAAAGGAAACGATTAGTAAAACACCTCAGCTAAAGGGGTTGGAAAAACATCTTCTTATCGACAAGACCCCGGAAGGCATGCGTATCCAGGTCATCGACAAGGAAGGTAAGCCAATGTTCGCCGGTGGCAGTGCCCGAATGCTTAAACGGACGGAAACACTGATCAAAGCAATCGGCAATGCCATCGCCACAATGGATAATAAAATCCGGATTTCCGGTCACACTGACTCGGTCCCTTTCAAAAACAGGAAAGGATATGGCAACTGGGAATTATCGAGTGAGCGTGCTCAGGCCAGCCGCCGTGTTTTGGCCACGACCGGTCTGTTTCCGGATCGGATATCTTCCGTTGCGGGCCGCGCCGCTCTCGACCCACTGTTGCCGGACGACACCAAATCACCCCGCAATCGCCGTATCAGCATCCTGCTTCTGCGACGAAAAGTGACCGAGAAAGCCGAAGCTAAAAGACAGGTGGCAGTTACAAAAGCCCGCCGCGCCGCGAAAAAGAAAAAGACTGCACCCGCCTTGCCCAAACAAGACTGGACCGGCCCCCGTATTCGTTGAGCAGACGCTCTCATAACCGGTAGACATGCTCGCTTGACGTGAACAGCCAGCGATTTATGGTGGATCATTATGTGTGATCTTAAGTAGCCACTGATGAACCGGCCTGTTGAACTCCGTCCACACCGTTTTTTTATGGGAACGCGCGCTTTACCGTGCCCCTATATTCCCGGTCGCGTAGAGCGCAAAGTCGTCACCGACCTCGCGACACCAAATGCGATGGAACTCTATGACAACCTGTCACGAGCGGGGTTTCGGCGGAGTCATAGTTTGGCCTATCGACCCGCCTGTCGCGGCTGCACGGCCTGTGTACCAGTACGTATTCGGGTAGAAGGTTTTGAATGGTCGCGCTCGTTTCGACGCATAGCCAATCGCAACGCTGACCTGACAACACGCGACATGGCTGGTCATGCCACCATGGAGCAATATCGCCTGTTCACGCGCTATCAAAGATCACGCCATTCTGGTGGCGAAATGTCCAGTATGAGCTTTCGGGATTTTCGGGCCATGATTGAAGATAGCCCGATCGACACCCGTATCATTGAATTTCGTGATCCAGAGCGGTTGCTTGTCGCGGTGATGCTGGCGGATCGTCAAATGGATGCGATGTCCGCGGTTTACAGCCTATTTGATCCGGAGCTCGACAAGCGAAGCCTCGGCACATACATGGTGTTATGGCTTATAAAACAAGCAGCAGAAAATGATCTACCGCATGTCTATCTTGGTTATTGGATCGAGGAGAGTCCAAAAATGGCCTATAAGGCTCGGTTTCGACCACTTGAGGGATTAACGCCACAAGGCTGGATAACGCTATAGAAATTGTTTAGACGCCATTGCGCGTAAAAATTGTCCTCGATAACATACCTAATCGAAAATGGGTTTTTAGGTTTTAGGGGGTCAAAAAACGCCATGAAACGACGTGACTTTATTATGGGCTTAACCGGCACAACTGTGGGTGCAACCACCGTTGCCGACGCGAAGCCAAACCTTCGCTACGCACAAGCTCAAAGCAAAAAGAACAAGGTACCCTTGGGTACGGCCCTGCGAAACTCTTTCGCGGAGCAAACGGTCCAGCCGAAGAAATTTCCGACAACTTGGCTAAAAAACGACCCCAGCAAAGCTCACCCTGACGCGCTCAGTTTCAGCTTCAACCAAGGTGCCGGTAAAAACCCTACAGAACGCGACAATGTGGTTCACCGTTGGGGCATCAATATCCGCAATAACGGATTACAAGAAGTTAAGAGCGAGCCATCACTCGCCATCGAATTCGAAGAACTATGGGAAACCGGCAAACGTCGACTTGCCGAATACCACCACAACCTGATCGACACCGACGGTAAATCGCGGCGCCTTTTGACGTCATCATGGAATCGTGGGGACATTGCTAGAACACTTGATCTTGCATTCACTTCGAGTGTTGTGAGCTTCAGCGAAGCTGATAAGGAAAACACCACCAGGCTAAAATTTGATTGGGCGAAAGATAAGATCTATGTCGGTGCCGGGACAAATTTTCAATTCGATCAAAATGACAGGCCCTTGCTTGTCCAAAAAGGAGGGAAAGACACCGGCTATATCGAAGCCATACGTATCAACCAGAAAAATGAGGTTGAGCTCGGTAGAAATGGTGCTGGTATCAGTATGGGCGGGAGCCTCAGATTAGGCGGCGGACAGAATTATATCCTTCCCAAATCGACCAGTGAGACAATCGAAATCGGTAACAACGACTCTCCGGTCAATTCCGTCGTAATCAATTCCAGTTCGCCAGAGGCCCTAAAGTTAAAGGACCCCTCCGGTGGCCGCTATACATTTATGTGCCACAGGTCTTCATTCATGGTCAGAGACGATGCCCATCAATCGAAACAAATCATCCGTTTGGATTCTAACGGTGTGGAGAATTCGCTTCGTATTCGTAGCAGCGGTGGCGTGGGTTTTGGGACAAAAAACCCTGAGGCGGGCGTGCACATAGCAAAAACAGCAAATGGCGGCGGCCTCGCGATGGAAGCTCGAAATAAACCGCGCACCCCTAGTGAGGGAACTGGCGTCATTTTTGTCGACCAGGATAGTGGCGACCTCAACTTCAAGATACGGTATGACGGCAAAGTCAAAACAATCAAACTCGCCGACTTCCAGAAATCTTAGATAGCTCAATGACAACAGATAAAAATAAAATTTCAGAAGAACTCGATGGGCTAAAGAACGAAAACATCCGTCTGGAAGGCGCTCTCAATGAAGCGCTGTCACAACGTGACATGGCTATGGAACGTTTGCTGCAACTTTCCGCAGAGTTGCAGGTTTTAAAAACCCAGCTGGGGCAAAACAGCGAAGATTAAGCGGACTAACCTAACAGCGGACCCTGCTTGCGCATTCACCATTTCAGAGGAGGTGGACCAAACCTCTATATTGCGCCCCACCCTTACCCCCGATAACATCTTTGTGAAATCTCCAAGCCTATTTTGGAGAATGGTTTAATGGGGGAAATACAATGAAACGTCGTGACTTTGTCGCCGGGGTTACCGGTGCCGTCGTCGGTGGTGCTGCTACCTACGGTGTTCTAAAGAGCAAGAAGCCAGCTGAAAAAAAGTCAGCCATGCCAGCACCCGCAGTCAATAAGGGGCTTAAAGAATGGCGATTGGTCACAACTTGGCCAAAGAACTTTCCAGGTCTCGGTACTGGTGCCAACTTATTGGGTGAACTCATCACCAAAGGCTCCGATGGTCGCCTAACGGTTAAAGTGTTTGGTGCCAAGGAAGTTGTGCCGGCATTTGAATCATTGGATGCCGTGGCCAATGGTACTGTCCAGATGGGTCACGGTGCGCCTTATTACTGGAAGGGCAAACAGGCAGCAGCCCAGTTCCTCGCTTCAGTCCCATTTGGGATGACCGCGCAAGAAGTCAACGCCTGGTACCAATGGGGCAATGGCCAGAAACTGGCTGACGAAGTCTACGCCAAGATGGGCTGCAAATTCTTCCCGAGTGGCAACACCGGTGTTCAGGCCGGTGGCTGGTTCAACAAGGAGATGAACAGCCTCGACGATTACAAGGGCCTCAAGATGCGGATTCCGGGCCTCGGCGGCGAAGTTGTTAAAGCGGCCGGCGGTAACGTCATCAACCTGCCCGGTGGTGAAATTCCGCCCGCGCTGCAATCTGGTGCTCTCGATGCAACAGAATGGGTCGGCCCCTATAACGATTTAGCATTCGGGCTTTATAAGAGCGCTAAGTACTATTACTTCCCAGGCTGGCATGAACCGGCAACAGTTCTGGACAATTTCATCAATATGAAGGCGTGGGAAAGCCTGCCTAGCGATCTCCAGGCGGTAGTTCAGACTGCTAACGCTGCAGTCAACCAGATCGTGCTCAGCGAATTTGTTGCCCGCAACAACGCCGCGCTGAGTACCTTGGTCAACAAGCACAATGTACAGCTGCGGGGCTTCCCGGATGAAGTTCTTAAGGGCCTCGGCGGCTTGGCTAAACAGGTTATGAACGACATTGTCTCAAAAGACCCACTGAGCCGTAAGGTCATGGATGATTACGTGAAGTTCCGGGCCGATGCTGCGGAATGGTCATCACGGTCAGAGGGCGCTTATCTGCCTGCACGGCAGAAGGCGCTTTAAGCGATAGACATAATAGTGATGAACCGGCGGGGGAACCCGCCGGTTTCAATTTGACACTGAGGCATCATGTTTCACGCTGATCACACTGCTCTGCAGATTCTCGCCCATGCGATGATTGCCTTTTTATTTTTGTATCGCTGTTTTACCGCCCTGCCCCGTTTTGATGAACATTCAGGACGGTTGGCCAAAAAAGGTGTTCCCCTCCCCAGGCTCTCCCTGGCGGGCGGATTCGGGATGATGCTGATTGGTGGCATAGCGGTGCTTATCGATTATCAGGCAGAGATCGGCGGCGGTATCCTGATCGCCTTCACAATTTTGGCGAATGTGCTGTATCACGATTTCTGGAACAAAAAGGGCGAATGGGTAGAACGCAATCGCGCGCTTTATACATTCTGTAACAATATCGCTGTCATGGGCGGCCTGCTGATGGTGGTTACCCACTAACCAAAGAGCTGCTTTGGCAACCAGGTCGCCAAACCCGGCCAGTACGCGACAATCCCCAGCCCAATCACCTGAATGATCACAAACGGGATAATGCCGCGATAAATATCCATCGTCGTGACGCTCGCAGGTGCAACGCCCCGTAAATAGAACAACGCAAAGCCGAAAGGCGGTGTCAAAAAGCTGGTTTGCAGGTTAATGGCAATCATCACGCCGAACCAAATCGGATCCAACCCCATCCCCAACAAGATCGGCCCCACGATGGGCACAACAACGAAAATGATCTCGATAAAGTCGAGAAAGAAACCCATCAGAAACATCAACGCCATCACGGCAAACATCGCGCCGAAAGCCCCGCCGGGAATATCTTTCAGAATTTCAGCGACCATGTCATCGCCGCCAAACCCTCGAAACGTGAGAGAGAAGATCGACGCCCCAAGCAAGATAACAAACACCATTGAGCTAATACTCAAAGTCGATCGCATCACTTCACGCAAAATTCCCAAATTAAATTGACCACGACCGGTCGCCAGGAGCATCGCTCCTACGGCGCCAACGGCAGCAGATTCCGTCGGCGTTGCCGCACCAGCCAAAATGGACCCCAGCACCAGGACAATCAAAATCACCGGCGGTAGCAGAACCTGAAAGAACCGTCGGGTCATATCGTCCGGTCGACCTGTTTCATCAACCAAGGCCGGACAAGATTGTGGATCAACCACCGCCTTGAATAAAATCCACGCGACATACAGCCCGACCAACACCAGACCAGGAATAAAGGCACCCGCGAACAGATCCACCACTGATACCGGGTCCGGCGCAAAATTGCCCCTGGCGAGTTGCGCTTGGGTATTAGCCCCCTGCAGAATATCGCCCAGCAGCACGAGGACAATCGACGGTGGGATAACCTGCCCCAGTGTGCCGGAAGCACAAATGGTTCCGGTTGCAAGCTTAGGGTCGTAGCCTGCCTTCAGCATTGCTGGCAGGCTAAGAAGCCCCATCGTGACAACGGTGGCGCCAACAATCCCAGTCGAAGCCGCCAAGACCGCACCCACCGCAATTACAGAAATGCCAAGCCCGCCACGTAAGCGGCCAAACATCAGCCCCATAGTTTCAAGTAATTGCTCGGCGATGTGGGAGCGTTCGAGCATTACCCCCATAAACACGAAGAGCGGCACAGCAACGAGAACCTCGTTGGTCATCACTCCGACAAAGCGAGATGGTATTGCGCCATAGAGCAAGTTCAGGTCAAAAACACCGAGGAGCGATCCCAATACGGCAAAGCTCAGCGAAACACCCGCCAGGGTGAAGGCGACAGGGAACCCAAGCAACAAGACGCCACAGGTTGCTATAAACATCAATAAAGCGAGCGCGCCAGCCTCCATGCTCAGCCCTTCCCGCTTTCGATGCTGGTCGGCGGAAGCAAGCCCTGCTGGCCTTTTAAAATCAGGAATGATCGCGCCGCCAAGGACAGCCCTTGCGTTCCGATGCAGAAGCAAAATCCCCAGAGAACTGTCTTGAGAACAAATAGCCCAGGCAAGCCGCCCGCCTCACGGGACTCTTCAAAACCAGCCCAGCTCTTGATGACGTACTCCCAACTGCCAAAGAAGGTCATAAGAATAACCGGCAGGAGCAACAACAGCGCCCCGAGAAGATCAACCCAGGCTCGATATTCATCAGATTTCGGCCGGTAGAAAATATCGACGCGCACATGACCGTTATGCAACAGCGTATAGCCAGCGCCGAGCATAAACACGATGCCATGCAGCCAGACATAAGATTCCTGCATCCACACCCAGCCCAACGAAAAAACATACCGCAAGACCACGACGCCAAACGTAATGAGGACCATAGCCAAGGTCAGCCAGGAGACCGCCCGCCCGATCGCGTCATTGAAACGATCTATCGTGCGGACGAAGCTGGCGAGTGCCTGCATCGAATTCAGCGCGTTATCAGGTAAACTTATTGGAACGGGGGAAGCCTTTAGGCGCGAGTCGACCAGCCTGCGCCCGCTTCCCAATATGGGCAATTAGATCCGTTTCAGTGCGGGTACGCTCGCCGCTACGCCAGCTTAGCCCTTCCGTCAGGGTAAAGGCTTTTGCGTCTGACAGCCCGCCATCTTTATAGACCTGCAATCGCATGCCACGCCCCCGAGTCATTTCAGAAACTTCTGTAATCGGAAAAATAATCAGCTTGTGGTTTTCGCCTACCACGGCGATATGATCCGCCCCGTCCGGAACAATCGAACAGGCTCGAGCCTCGACATCGCCTGAGACATTGAGCACCTGCTTACCGCCCTTGGTCTGTGCCACAACATCATTCTCGGGCACAATAAAACCGCGCCCATCTGAGGCAGCAACCAGAAGCTTGCGGCCCTCTGCATGAATAAGCAGATGGACGACTTCATGGTCATTGCCCAAACCAGTCATCAAGCGAACAGGCTCGCCATGGCCACGCCCGCCAGGCAGTTTGTCGCAACCAATCGTGTAGAACCGACCATTGGTCCCGAATAACAATAGCTTGTCTGTCGTCTGGGCATGCAAGGCGAAACGGAAGCGATCACCTTCCTTAAACTTCAGCGCACCATAATCTTCGACATGTCCCTTCGTCGCTCGGATCCACCCCATCTGTGAACAAATAACCGTAATGGGTTCCTTTTCAATCATCGCGGTGATCGGCACAACCGTTGCGCTCGGCGCCTCACCGATCTCCGTCCGACGTTTGCCAAGCTCGGTCTTCTTGCCAAATCGTTTGCGGATATACGCAATTTCGCTGGCGATGGTTTTCCAACGTGTGTCCTTGTCACGAAGCAGCTTCTTTAGCGCTTTTTGTTCTTTCTCAAGCCCTTCGATCTCTTCGCGGATTTCAATTTCTTCAAGCTTCCGTAGTGACCGCAATCGCATATTGAGGATTGCTTCGGCCTGCGCTTCGGTGAGTTTCCAGCGCTCCATGAGCTTGGGTTTAGGATGTTCCTCATTCCGAATAATTGCGATGACCTCATCGAGGTTGAGATAGACGATCATATAGCCTGCGAGGACTTCGAGCCGTTTCTCAATCTTTTCAAGCCGGTTATTCGTCCGCCGGACCAGAACGTCATGACGATGGTCTAAGAAGCTCTGAAGCACCTCGCGGAGGTCCATTACCCGCGGCACAGTATTGGGATCGAGCACATTCATGTTCAGCCCAATACGAACCTCAAGATCGCTATGCTGAAAGAGCGCTTCCATCAACATTTCGGGTTCCAGAGCGCGCGATCTAGGCTCTAATACCAGACGAATATCCGCCGCAGACTCGTCACGTATATCCTCAAGCATCGGCAGCTTTTTGGCCTGCATGAGCTCTGCGATCTTTTCGACCAGACGGCTCTTCTGCACATGATACGGAATTTCGGTAATGACAATTTGCCACTGACCACGTGGTAATTTTTCGGTTTCCCAACGCGCTCTCAGGCGGAAGCTACCGCGCCCCGTACGATAAGCAGACCGTATATTCTCTGGCATTTCTGCCAGCACCCCCCCAGTTGGAAAATCCGGTCCGGGCATCAGCGACAGAAGCTTGTCGATCGTTGCGTTGGGGAACTTAATAAGATGGGCGAGCGCCTGACAGATTTCATCCAAATTGTGCGGCGGGATCGATGTTGCCATGCCAACGGCAATCCCCGCAGCGCCATTCGCCAGTAAGTTCGGCACCGACGACGGCATCAGAATGGGTTCGCTTTCCGTCCCATCATAGTTTTCGCGGAAATCAACGGCCGCTTCGTCGATCCCTTCAAGCATCGCCAAGGCGTATTCAGTCAACCGGGATTCGGTGTACCGCATAGCGGCGGCAGAATCGCCATCGACATTGCCAAAATTGCCCTGTCCTTCGACAAGCGGATAACGGACGGCAAATTCTTGCGCCAAGCGTACCAGCGCATCATAAACCGCCGTATCTCCATGCGGATGGTATTTACCAATGACGTCACCAACGACACGGGCGCACTTTTTAAACCCTGTGCCCGGGTCAAGCCGCAGCTGGCGCATCGCGAACAGCAAGCGACGATGAACGGGCTTCAGGCCGTCTCGGACATCCGGCAATGAGCGCGAGGTAATTGTCGAGAGCGCATAAGCGAGATAGCGTTTGCCCAACGCGTCATCAAGACGAATATCCGTTGTATTATCGGGTGTTGCGGAACTTTCAGCCATAAATCAGTTATACACCATATCTAGTAGCGGGCCAGCCAAAAGACGCTAGAAATATACCAATACCGACTAAATCTACTTGTTTTTGACGGCGGCATCCCGTCGCATGCTATCTACAAGCCTTTCGCGAGCGGCCGGCAAGCCGTGACGCGTATCGCCCATAACATGACGACCCAAGAAGTAACCCGTCAGCGCCAACCCTTCACACAAAATAGTACCGTTAATATCAGCGATGGATTCATCGCGCAAAAATCCCGGCAATGTGAGAAGCCGGTCATGATATTCCCGCCCTGCCGCCGCCGATACCGCCCGGCCTGTACGCGGCGAAACATAAATCAGGTCTTGATCGCTGCCTGTCGCAGCGCATTCAGTTAAATCAAGTCCAAACCCGAGCTCCGTAAGCAAATCCAACTCCCACTGTACATAGCGAACCTGCCATTCCGGCTCGCCGAGACACCCGATTAACGCTTCGAGTTTTTCAAACAAACCCGGAAATGGTGCGCGTTCCGGTAGGGCAGAATCCAAAATGGCTGTCGCGGAGCTCAAAGCCATCAGCGGCAAAGGGTCATGAAGATGATCAGCAGCGTATGAATGCAGCAATTCGCAGCTGAAGTTTCCCAGATGTTCCGCAAGACGTCCGCGCCAATGAGCCCGCAAAAGGTTTCCGGGTTGATAGAGGCCGCGATTCCGGGTGCTAGAGCCGCCCCGGACCAATCCAGCATGGCGGCCTTGCTCGCGCGTCAACAAATTGACGATCAGTGAGTTCTCGCCATGACGCCGTGCCGAGAGCACTAACCCTTCATCTGTCCAGTCCATAATTCTCTTATAAAGGATTGACGGCTATGTCGTACACGAACAATTCTTGTTTGATCGACAAGGAAAGATTCTCAATGACTGACAAAATGTCAGTACCCAAGCTCAATATTGACCGTCGCCAATTTGTCGGTGGGCTCGCTGGCTTTACCGCCGCCCCCGCAATCATCACTGGTGTCGAGGCCCGAACACGCATTGCTGATGGCATTGCATCTGGCGACGTCACAACGAATAGTGCCATCATTTGGGGACGGTCAAACAAGTCGGCGAAAATGCTTGTCGAATGGTCAACAACTCCGAATTTTGAGAAAGCTCAGCGTGTCGCAGGACCGGTCGTTACCGCCCGATCGGGCTATACAGGGCAAATACCCCTCACCGGTTTGCCGTCAGGCCAGGAAATTTTTTACCGCGTCCGTTTTGGGGATAGCAGAGGTACAGAGACCCGTATCGGGCATCTACGGACACCGACCAAAGATCATGATGTCACCTTTGTTTTTGGTGGTGATCAATGCGGCGCGGGTTGGGGTATCAATCCCGATTGGGGTGGCCTCAAATTGTTTGAGACGATGCGTCAGACCCGCCCCGATTTTCTGATCCATTTAGGAGACAGGATTTACGCTGACTCCCCCGTTCTCGAACGAGCCTCAACACCGGACGGCAGTAGCTGGAAAAATATCGTTACCCCGGCCAAATCCAAAGTCGCCGAGACCCTCGAAGAGTTTCGGGGCAATTACAGCTATAACTTCATCGATACCCATTACCGCAAATTTTGTGAGGACGTTCCTGCGCTTACCACCTGGGATGATCATGAAGTGGTCAATGACTGGTGGCCTGATCGAAAACTCTCCCGTCGGGTCATGTTTCGCAAAGGTTTCATTCAGTCGGATGTAAACACTTTGGTACGAAATGGACGACAAGCTTTCTTTGACTTTACACCCATGCAACGCCACCCCACTGACCCAAACCGGCTTTTTCGTAAAGTCTCATATGGGCGCAATGTCGATGTTTTTATCCTCGATTCACGAAGTTACCGCAGTCCAAACAATCGCAATCGACAGGAAAACCCTGGTAGCGAAACAGCATTGCTCGGCCGGTATCAAATTAATTGGTTAAAAGCCGCTTTGGCACAATCCAAAGCGCTCTGGAAAATCATCGCCAACCCGTTACCGATAGCGCATGAAAAACGGAAACAACGCCCGCGCTACGATAAGTTTGCCAATAGCGACAATGGAGCACCGCTCGGTCGCGAACATGAAATCACCGATATTCTCTCCCATATTAAAAAGCACGCGATCACCAACACCGTCTGGATGTCCGCTGACGTTCATTATTCAGCCGCACATCATTTTCATCCTGACCGCGCCGCTTTCCGGGAGTTCGACCCGTTCTGGGAGTTCATCGCTGGCCCGTTTCACACACGCGCCGGTCGCATAATTAATTACGACAAAACCTTTGGGGCCGAACGCCATTTTCGGACGGCCCGCGCGCCAAGGGGAAACAATCCACCAAGCGCAGGATATGTCTATTTTGGGCATGGTCGGATCAACGCCAAAACTGGTGCGCTAACTGTGGGGTTCAGAGATATAAGCGGACAAAGCCTGTATGAAAAAACGATAGCGGCGCAGCGCTAGACGGTAAATTAGTCGCTAAAATCGAGACCCATCTCGCGATAGCGTTCAGGATCATCCCGCCAATTTTCGCGTACTTTTACAAACAAAAATAGGTGTACCCGGCGCTCAAGAATCTCCTCAAGCTCTTTCCGCGCCTCTGCACCAACGCGTTTAACCTGCTGCCCACCCTTGCCGAGCACGATGCCCTTATGACCAGATCGTTCGACATAAATTACCTGATCGATTTTAACGCTACCGTCCTTACGCTCTTCCCAACCTTCGGTCTCAACGGTTAGCGAGTACGGCAGCTCCTGATGCAATGAAAGAAACAACTTCTCGCGGGTGATTTCCGCCGCAAAGAGGCGGTCATTCATATCGCTCAGATGATCTTCAGGATACAACCATGGACCTTCCGGCAACTCTTTTTGCAAACTGCTGACAAGATCCTCAACGCCATCGCCTTTCAGGGCAGAGATCATAAAGATATTCTCGAAAACACCTGTTTCCTGCAGGTCTTCAGCAAGAGTCAGCAGTTTCTCTCGGGGAATCAGGTCGATTTTATTTAAGGCGACAACCGCTGTTTTTCCAGCTTTCTTAAAGCCGTCAATGATGAGCTGCACATCGCCACCCAAACCACGTTCGGCGTCAACGAGCAGAACGATTTTATCGGCATCCGCGGCACCGCCCCAGGCAGCAGCAACCATCGCGCGTTCCAGTCGGCGGTTTGGTGAGAAGATCCCTGGAGTATCGACAAAGACTATTTGGTCATGCTCGTGCGTCAGAACACCAACCACACGCGCTCGGGTCGTTTGCACCTTATGCGTTACGATAGAGACTTTGGTACCCATAATATGGTTCATCAAAGTCGACTTTCCGGCGTTAGGCGCTCCGACCAGCGCAACAAATCCGCAACGGGTTTCTGTCTGATCAACCATCGGATTCCGCCTCAACTGCTTCCAGCATCATTGCCGCAGCGGCTTGTTCGGCCGCGCGCTTTGACGATCCTTGCGCGATACAGGTTTCACCCCCATCAACCGACACTTCAACCGAAAAGACAGGTTGATGGTCAGGGCCTTCCCTGCCAACTTCCCTGTACTGCGGCAAACCAAGTTTTCGACCTTGAGCCCATTCCTGCAATGCTGTTTTGGAATCTGTCGGCGGCGATGTGACTTCATCTGCAAGCGCACAAATCAATTTCTCGATGACCGGCCGCACTTTCTCTAGACCACCGTCGCGATAGATCGCGCCAAACAAAGATTCCATTACATCAGCCTGAATGGAATCGTTCAGTGATGTTCCACCTCCGTGAATAATATAGTCATCTAACTCAATCGAAGAGGCTACTGAAGCGAGCGTCGCCCGATCTACAAGACCGCTTAGCCGGCGCGATAGCGCCCCTTCATCCTCTGATTGATAGGTACGCATCAGAAAATCACAAACGACAAGACCTAAGACACGATCACCAAGAAATTCCAACCGCTCATAGGTTTTCGTATCAGGGGTATTCTCGACGCTAGCATGTGTGAGAGCGCGGATTAGCAAGGATTGGTCAGCGAATTTGACGCCGAGGATCCGGCATAGCTGAGCGGGAGACCGTTCCCCCTCCCCCACTATTTGATACCCTGAAAGAAGCGCTTGAGCCTTGCAGCATGGTACCACCCCCAAGGCTCAAACATACTGGCACTGCCATCAGTCGAGAAAAACAGAACTTCAGCGCGGCCCACTAAATTTTCTGCCGGCACAAAGCCAACACCATTGATCCCCGGCCTATTTGGCACCCGGCTATCCAGCGAATTGTCACGATTATCGCCCATCGCGAAATAGTGCCCCTTTGGCACGGTATAGATCGGCGTATTATCGAGGGGTCCGCTATCACCATCCTTTTCGAGAATTTCATGCGCTACGCCATTGGGCAGCGTTTCGACATAGCGCGTTACCGCGACAAAACGGCCCGACTCCGTGCGCATGGCAAACGGATCAATTTTCTGGCGTTGGACTATCTTGTCATTGATATAAAGTCGACCACGCCTGACCTGGATTTTCTCACCCGGCAATCCGACGATCCGCTTGATGTAATCCGTCTCGTTATCGCTGGGTAGTTTAAATACCGCAACATCACCACGCTTGGGCTCGCTGCCAAAGATACGCCCCGAAATAGGCGCCGCGCTTAACGGAAATGAGTGTCGGCTATAACCATACGAGAACTTTGAAACAAACAGATAATCACCAACCAGCAAGGTCGGAATCATTGACCCTGACGGAATATTAAAAGGCTCGTAGGCTGCCGTCCGAATAATCAGTGCAATGAACACCGCAAAAATTACGGTCTTAATCGTTTCCCAGAGTGAACTTTTCATATGGCGTCGTCACACAGAACAAAATAAGCAGAGTCACTAAGCGTTTTCTTTAGCGCGCGCAGATAAAGCCACCGGGAACCCACAGTGTCAATCAACGTTATTCATTCGCCCGCCGCGGGGTTCATTGGCACTGCAGAAATTATAACCGATGCTTCTGCGAGCGGTGGCTCATCCGTCAAGCTAATATCGATCTGTGCTCGCATGCCGTCAGGCGTTAGTTCCGCCAATCGTTTCGCTGCACCACCCGTAAGCGCCATTGTCGGTTTGCCACCCTTGAGGTTCACGACACCCATATCGCGCCAATACACGCCTTTACGAAATCCTGTTCCCAAAGCCTTAGAGCACGCCTCTTTCGCAGCAAAACGTTTGGCATAGCTCGCTGTCCGGTTAGCACGACGTTCTGATTTCACCTTTTCAATATCGGTAAAAATCCGATCTATGAATCGATCACCGAAACGTTCAAGCGTCCGCTCGACGCGTCGGATATCAATCAGATCGTTGCCAATACCGATAATCATCAAGCGCTACGATCGCCAATCGCATCAGCGCGGGCATTGTCCATCAACGCCCGCATTCGCGTGATTGTGCTCTCAAGTCCGCCAAAGATCGCCTCACCAATCAGGAAGTGACCAATATTGAGTTCAACAATCGACGGAATTGCTGCAACTTGTGCAACCGTATCGAAATCCAGTCCATGACCGGCATGACATTCGAGACCTAGCTGCTCCGCGTAGTCCGCAGCGTCAACGATCTCAGAAAGCGTTCTGTCTCTCTCAACGGAACCTGCTTCTGTATTGCAGTAAGGCCCTATGTGAAGTTCCACGACCGGCGCACCCAAAGCTTTTGCTGCATCGAGCTGTTTCGGGTCAGGTTCGATAAACAATGATAATCTGATGCCCGCACGACCGAGCTGATCGGCAAAGGGCAGCAAGCGATCAAAATTCCCTGCTGCGTCGAGCCCGCCTTCGGTCGTACGTTCCTCCCGCTTTTCAGGAACAAGACATGCCGCATATGGCAAATGTTGAAGGGCTATCTCCAACATCTCTTCTGTCGCTGCCATTTCGAGATTTAGCGGTAGATCAATCTCGTTGCGAAGCAGTTCGATATCACGATCGCCAATATGACGACGATCCTCGCGCAAGTGCGCTGTAATGCCATCTGCGCCTGCTTTCTCTGCAACTTTAGCTGCACGCAAGGGATCAGGATGGAGCCCACCCCGCGCGTTTCGGATCGTGGCAACATGATCGATATTGACACCAAGGCGCAAATAATTCCCAGTCATTGTCTTGTCCGTTAATTCAAGCCGTAAAGCGCGCGAGCATTGTCGTCGAGGATCTTATCTGCAACGCCCGGTGCCAAACGATCATCTTCCCGTAGCAACTTAACGGCCATGACCTCACTTGAGGGATCGTGATGTCCGTAGTCAGTGCCAATCACCAAATTGTCTTCACCGGCATATTTTACGATGTAGTCTAGATGGTCGGTGTTTTCGCAAGCGACATACATGTTGTTTTCTTTGAGGGGATTCTCGAACCAGTCCCAGCCATTACGACGGAAGCGATCTTCAAGATCACACAGCACGTATGGGACCCATTGAGCACTAACCTCAATAAAGCCCCAACGGATATCAGGAAACTTAGCCGGTATCTGCTTTTCAATCAGCGTATGAAACGCCCCGACAACTGCCAGTTTAAACTTGGTAAAGGACGTATCGGATTCAAAGAAATCATGATGAAAGACGCTACCATTACCTGAATGCATACAGATCGGCATATCGAGGTCAGACGCAATTTCCCAAAGCGGATAAAACGTTGGATCGCCAATTGCCCGATCACATTCCAATCCCCGAAGGAATATTCCGCAAGCGCCATTGTCTTTCGCGAATTTCATCTCATCCCGGATCAGGTTGGGCGACCGCATCGGCGGCAGGGCAATCCAGCGCATCCGGCCATTTGCCTGCTTGCTGACATCAGCAACCCAGCGATTGTAGGCCCGGGTCAACGCGAGATCGGCGTTAATGTCGTCGGTTACAGGTCGCAAATACAACGTCGGATAAAGAACTTGGGTTTCGATACCGAGTTCATCCATATGAGCAAGACGACCTGGAATATCTTCCATCTCCGCGATAGCACGCGACATCTCGGTACCAACATTACGGTCCTTGCCCATCGGGCGATTACCAATGAGCCAATAATTATGTTGCGTATTCGTACCGTCATTGGCCTTAAGCTCAGGACCATGGGTCTGTGTAACGATATACGGAGTATAGCGTTTATCGTCGCCTTCCAAATATTCCCACGTTTTTGTTGTTTCCAAAACATGTGCGTCTGAATCTATCGCGCCCATCTTAGCTCTCCCTGTTTGTATATCTTCATCTTATTGAATTACACGCGACACCGAACTTACCACAGAAACACCCCGCAGCGCCGCCATGATGTCGTTTAAATGCTTGTTGTTATGAACTTCAATATCCAGCAACATTTCAAACAACTCCGACGTCCGGTTGGTAATTTTCAAATTTACGATGTTGCCCTGATTATTCGCGACAACCGTTGCCAAATTTGCGAGACCGCCGCGCTGATTTGCGACAACAAGATTAAGGCGACCAATATGAGTACTATCTTCGGTTGACCCAAGGTCCCAGCTAATATCAACCCAGCGCTCGGGCATCTCGTGAAAACTTTCTAGTGTTTCACAATCAATTGTATGGACGGCTATGCCTTTATCCGGCGTCTGGATTCCGACGATGCGGTCGCCCGGCAAAGGATGGCAGCAATTCGAATAATGGACGGCGACGCCCGGAGTCAGCCCGCGGATTGGAATGCCGCCGGTCATCTCACCGACGCCATGTTCTGGTGTACCTGAATCTCCTTCAGCCAGTATCTTCTTCAGCGTTTCCGCGCCTTCACCATTAACGACTAGCTCGGCAACACTTGTAGCGCTGACGTGACTCTGACCAATAGAGACATAGAGGTCCTCGGCTGACGAAATGCCAAGTTGAGGAAGCACCGTCTCTATTGCCTGATCGCTGAACTGATAGCCATCTTTAGAAAATGCTTTCTCCAGCATGGCATGACCGAGCTGTTCGTACTCAGTTCTTTGCTTCGACCGCACGAAGCGTCTTATCCTGGCGCGCGCCTTGCCAGTCACGACAAATTCCTCCCAATCAGGAGACGGCACACCGGGTTTCGAGGTTACAATCTCGATCTGGTCACCATTGCGAAGCTTTGTCTGCAATTGTACGAGGCGCCCGTTGATTTTGGCGCCAACACAAGCATCGCCGACCTCAGAATGAACCTCATAGGCGAAATCCACCGGGGTCGCGCCACGCGGCAATGCGATCAATTCACCTTTAGGGGTAAAGCAAAACACCTGATCCTGAAATAAATCCAGACGAGTGTGTTCCAAGAATTCATCCGGGTCGTCAGCGTGTTCCAAAATATCAAGAAGTTCGCGGACCCAACGATATTCATAGGAGTCGGCATCACGCGGTGGATTTTCCTGCTTATACTGCCAGTGAGCTGCAACACCCAGTTCAGCAACCTGGTGCATTTCCGACGTCCGAATTTGAATCTCAATCCGTCGCCGCTGCGGACCGATCACCCCTGTATGGATTGATTTGTAACCGTTTCGTTTAGGTGTCGAGATGTAATCCTTAAACCGACCAGGCACACAGGAATACTGGCCGTGGATGACCCCCAGCGCGTGATAGCATTGTGGAACATCCTCGACTACAAGCCGAAAGGCAATAATGTCGGATAGCTGGGCAAACTCGACATTCTGACGCTGCATTTTACGCCAAATCGAATAGGGCCGTTTCTCCCGCCCTGATAGGCTAACCGATATACCTTGCTCCTTAAGCACACGCTTTAGTTCAGCGGATATCTCATCAATGACCTCCGTCTCGACCGCTTCACTTCGCAAAAAATCCAGACGAGCCAGGATAGTGCTGCGGGCATCAGGGTAGAGCTCAGCGAAAGCAAGATCTTCCAGCTCGTCCTTAATACGGTGCATGCCGATGCGTTCCGCTAAGGGTGTATAGATTTCCATTGTTTCGCGCGCGATACGGGCGCGTTTTTCTGACCCTTTGATAAAATGCAAAGTCCGCATGTTGTGCAGACGATCCGCTAACTTAACCAGCAACACGCGAATATCACGTGACGTTGCCATCAACAGCTTGCGGAAATTCTCGACCTGTCTTTTATCGGCAGACTGCAGCTCAAATTTCGAAAGCTTAGTAACACCGTCTACGAGGTGAGCAACAGAGTCGCCGAACTGCGTCTGGATCTCCTCAATCGTTGCCACGGTGTCTTCCACCGTATCATGCAACAGGCCTGTGACGATTGTATCAGAGTCCAGTTTGAGTTCAGTGAGAATACCGGCGACCTCAAGCGGATGCGAGATATATGGATCGCCCGAGGCGCGCTTTTGGGAGCCATGCGCCATCATCGAGAAGACATAGGCGCGATTTAGCGCATCCTCATTGGCACTGGTATCATAGGCCTTTACACGATCGACAAGCTCATATTGACGGATCATGGCGCCTTAAGCCTCATGTGAGGTTTGGTTGCCTGGTTTCAGGAACCATTATCGAGAGCATATTGGCTATGCTCTAGTCTTCTTTGAGGTCTTCCGCTGATACATCCTCAAACTTCTCTTCGGCAGGAGCTGGTGCTGGTGCCGCAGCCGCAGCGTCCGCCGCAGCGTCAGCCCCCGCAGCAAGGGCAGCGAGTTCGGCTTCTGCCGATGCTGCAAGCTCTTCCTCCATCGCGAGAAGCTCTTCGGCTTCCTCTTCGGGATCGTCAGTATCACCATGACGCTGCAGACCCAGGATAAGCTCTTCTTCAAGCTCCGGAACCGAAATTGTTTCATCAGCAATTTCACGTAGCGCAACGACAGGATTTTTGTCGTTGTCACGATCAACGGTCAATTCGCCGCCAACAGACAACTCGCGCGAACGCTGCGCGGCCATCATGACCAGCTCAAACCGGTTCGGAATTCTTTCTACGCAATCTTCGACAGTAACGCGCGCCATGCGTCACACTCCTTGCAATTGTTTCAGGGACCCGTCTGCCGGGTCAGCGGACGCGCAATATATGGGCTAACACTATAGTAAAGCAAGCATTTACAAGGACTAATCGCAATTTATTCCAAGGTGTCTTCCGGCAACCGCTCGCAGCGCTGATCCGCCGGCAAGACACGAATCAAGGCATCAAGGGTCACGTTCCTCACCGGGTGAATCCAATCTGGTTCCAAATCCCGCAACGGCAACAGCACGAAGGCTCGTTCATGCATCCGTGGGTGGGGTACCGTCAGGTCATTTTCTCCTTTTTTTTCAATGATATAGTCATGATATATCAGGAGATCCAAATCAAGTGTCCGAGCCGCATTTCTGACCGTTCGAACGCGCTCAAACTCGGCTTCAACACCATGTAGCTTGTTCAAAAGGGTCGTAGCCGGCAATTTCGTAGTTAGTTCAAAGACCGCATTTATGTAGTCCGGTTGATCTGCAACTGGTACGGGTGAACTGCGATACCACGGGGAACATCGAACCACCGTGCAATCCTTTGCATCAATGACTTGCAGCGCTTTTGTCAAAACTTCCGGTGTAGAACCGAAATTCTCACTTGGTAGATTTCCGCCTATTCCGATAAAAATCATTGAAAAATATACTTTTTTTCGTGCCCGGCCTTGTTTCCAGACATCAAGTGTCTTATTTTTGAGACACGGGGATTATACTCTCAAATGAGAAAGCTGGCACAAATTTTGTGTGTCATGCATCGCCAAATAATAAAAGCAAACACATTATTGCGATAAAATTGACAGAAAGCGGCACTAAAAACGACACGGTATTTAGGTGAGGCACAACGAAAAGAGCATCCGATGAACATATATTCGCAGGAAAAGATTGCGTTATTCATAGATGGCTCCAACCTGTACGCAGCAGCACGCGCACTGGGTTTTGATATCGATTATAAAAATCTTCTGGAGCTATTTTCTTCAAAGGGCCAGCTGGTCCGCGCATATTACTACACAGCCCTGATGGAAGATCAGGAATATCTCCCGATCCGGCCTCTGGTCGATTGGTTGGATTACAATGGCTATACGATGGTTACTAAACCAACCAAGGAGTTCACCGATTCTATGGGCCGTCGCAAGATCAAGGGCAATATGGATATGGAGCTCGCGATCGACGTGTTGGAAATGGCCGAACATTTAGATCATGCTGTCCTGTTTTCAGGCGATGGCGATTTCCGCCGGCTCGTAGAAGCGGTTCAGCGTCGTGGTGTTCGAGTCACTGTTGTCAGCACATTCCAATCGTCTCCGCCGATGGTTGCCGACGAATTGCGTCGTCAGGCGGATACTTTTATCGAACTCAATGACCTGGCACCGCAGATCGCTCGCAAAGATCAGGATATTCCGCTTCCGGGAAACATTTTGGACGACCATCCGGATTTGTTGCCGAAACAGCCAGTTGCGCATGAAAATGAAGATTTACGGGAAACAGCGTAACGCGATTCTGGTATCATAGTTCATGGCGTCTTCAATTTCCCTACCGGACGGCAGTTGCCGTCTCTGTCCTCGGCTGGCCGCGTTCCGCGACGAAAATAATGTAAAGTTTCCCGATTGGCACAATGCACCAGTAACACCCTTTGGCAGCCTCGATGCTGAGCTGCTCATCGTTGGGCTTGCGCCGGGATTGAAAGGGGCTAATCGTACGGGTCGCCCGTTTACCGGTGATTATGCTGGCGATCTACTCTATGACACCTTGCTTGAATTCGGTTTTGCCAAAGGCGCCTATGCCCAACATGCCGATGATGGATTTGAGCTTACTGGTTGTCGCGTCACCAACGGCGTGCGCTGTGTACCGCCGCAAAACAAACCCGTTGGCGCCGAGATCAACGCATGCCGCCCCTTCCTGAACACCGAGATTGAAGCGATGCCAAACCTTAAATGCATCCTAACACTCGGCGGAATCGCCCATAACACGCTGCTACGGGCGTTCGGACAAAAGGTATCAGCCTGGAAGTTTGCCCATAATGCCGTTCACGTCTTACCCGATCTGCCGGTACTGGTGAACAGCTATCACTGCTCACGCTACAATACGAACACAGGGCGCCTCACCGAGGAAATGTTCCACGATGTGTTCCGGTCAATCCGTAAATTGATTTAGGAGAAGGGCGCCGAAGAGCCCTAGCTTATGGAAATTAAAAGGCGGCCCATTGGACCGCCTTTTATAATGTCTCACAAATCAGCGAGAACCCCCTCTGCATGAGGAGGCACCTCAGGATTAGGATAATTCTTGATGATTTTTCCATCCGGTCCGATCAAGACAGAAAGCCGTGATGGTTTTTCCTGATCGGTGCTTTCAGCCGCCCCATAGGCCACGGCAATGGAATGGTCTGCGTCGCACAAAATATCCGTCGTTGAATTAAGTTCATTCATCCACGCCTTTGCATCATCCGGCGGGTTAAACGTTATACCGATAAGTGCTGTATTCTTGTCTGCAAAGTCCTGGATTCGATCACGGAACCCTTTGGCTTCGACAGTTCAATTATTCCCAAAAGCACGTGGAAAGAACCAAACTAAAACGTTCTTTCCTGAATAATCGGAAAGACTTATGTCCTTCCCGTCCTGATTGGGCAACGTAAAGCTTGGCGCTTCACTTCCTATATCAAGTTGAGCCATTACTTCCTCTCGAGTTTTCACAATCACATTTCGCGCAACACCAACAATATACCGTACAGCGGGCGATTCACGGAACCCTCTCAATCATCGCTATAGCGTTCTTCTTGCCACGGATCACCTTCATTGTGATAGCCACGAATTTCCCAGTAGCCCGGCTTGTCATCCTCCGAAAACTCTATCCGCCGCAGCCATTTGGCGCTTTTCCAAAAATACCAGTCTGGCATCAACACACGCACTGGTCCGCCATGCGCCGCTGACAACACGTCGCCATTCCATTTGAAGGCCAGCATCACGTTGGATTCCGCAAATCGCTCAAGGCTCACATTCGTGGTATAGCCATCCCGGCTATAAAAAATGCAGTGTTTAGCCTGCGGCGAAGGGTTCGCGAGTGACAGTATGTGGGCTGCAGATACGCCAACCCACCGATTGTCATAGCGCGACCAACCGGTAACACAGTGAATATCACTGGTAATCTCAAGCTGTGGTTGATCGAGAAAATCGTTCCAGTTCCAGATCGCCCGGTTTTCTACTTCGCCATCGATGCGCAATCGCCACTTTTCAAGATCAAGCTTCGGTGTGACACCAAGATCAAGGACCGGCCAGTCTTTCACGATACGTTGACCAGGTGGCAAACGGTCGCGTTGCTTGTCGCCAGGCTTGCCGGTCAGCAAGCGGCCACCCTTGGCCCATTCCTGTTTTTTCTCGATCAGCTTGTCGCGGGACTTGCTGGTCTGTTCATCCTCGATATCGTCCGACATCGCTAGCCCTTCTGGCGCATCAGCCGTGCCTTCTGACGATCCCAATCCTTTTTCTTTTCCGACTCGCGCTTGTCATAGTTGCGCTTGCCCTTAGCCAGACCAAGCTCCAGCTTAGCCCTACCGCGATCATTAAAATAAAGTTTGAGGGGCACCAGCGTCATACCTTCTCGCTGAATAGCGCCAAACATTCGACTAAGTTGACGGCGATGAAGTAACAGCTTTCGGGGCCGCCGTGGCTCATGATTGAACGGGCCTGCTTGCTTATATTCGGGGATATAGCTGTTAATGAGATACAGCTCGCCTCCCTGATCTGTTGCATAGGATTCAGAAATAGTCGCCCGCCCTTCACGCAGCGATTTAACCTCGCTCCCCTGAAGAACGATACCAACCTCGAGGCTATCTTCAATTGTATAGTTGTGGCGCGCCTTACGGTTTTGGGCGGCTACGCGGACGGCATCAACATCGCTGGCCATTTTGGGCCTCCAGAGTACCTAGTTTAGAAGTCCCGCGGACCTCATCGACTCCTCAACAATTTTCTTGCTCGTATCCGAAATTGGCGCAAGAGGTAACCGCGTGTCGGCTGCACATTTACCCAGCAGCTTGGCACCATATTTCACGGGTCCTGGATTAGACTCGCAGAACAGATTGGTATGCAGCGGCATAAGGCGTTCGTTGAGGGCCTGAGCCCCGGTGACATCGCCATTCCGCCAAGCTGCGTGAAATTCCGACATCTCCTTTGGGGCAATGTTCGCCGTCACAGAAATACAGCCAACACCGCCCTGCGCCAAAAATCCGATCTGCGTACCATCTTCGCCAGAGAGCTGAATAAACTCTGAACCCATCGCATTCTTCTGCAATGTCGCCCGCGCCACGTCATTGGTTGCGTCTTTAACTCCAGCGATATTGGGGAGTTCTGCGAGACGCGCCATCGTGTCGACCGACATATCGATTATGCAGCGCCCTGGAATATTGTAGATGATAATCGGAATATCAACGGCGTCGTTGATTGCCTTGTAATGCAGATACATGCCTTCTTGGGTCGGCTTATTATAATAAGGCGTGACGATCAACGCGCCATCCGCTCCCGCATCTTTGGCGTGTTTGGTCAGCATAATTGCTTCATCTGTCGAGTTTGACCCCGACCCTGCAATCACGGGCACTCTGCCCTTTGCAACGCTGATGCATATCTCAACAACGCGTTTATGCTCATCATGGCTTAGCGTCGGGGACTCGCCCGTGGTGCCACACGGCACAAGACCGTTGGTTCCCTGTTCGATTTGCCAATCGATAAACTGTTCATATGCCTGCTCATCTACACTGCCATTGGCAAAAGGTGTGACAGCCGCACAAATAGATCCGTGGAACATCGAACTCCCCGTAATTCCCTGAATATTAACCGAAATAGTCGCAAAATTGCCGAAATGCGAGATTAAACCGACTGACCAGACACGGCAAGTTTTGATATGACACCCGGAATGCTGGACATACCAGCCCTTTCGCTCGTAAGACTCTCTATAGAGATCAGCGATCAACGGAGCTCTGGATGACGGCAATGTTGCCACCCTGGACCGACCAACTGCCCCGAAACGGTGCCAGAGCCGTGCTTAGGTCATTTGCCATTCTCGTTGCTCTATGCGCATTTAACGCACCCTCCTTCGCCGCCGATACTGATCTCAAACTACTCACAAAATCCGATACAAAAAGATACAAGTCTGCCTTCAAAGCCGCGAAGCAAGGCCAATGGACAACCGCATATCGGACCGCCAAGCACGGTCGCGCCAAATTACCCAGGAAATTGTTGCGCTGGATGGATATGACACAGCGGGGCACGACAGCCAGTTTCGGTGAAATTACAAACTTTATTCGCCAGAATCCTACATGGCCACGCCAACAACGATTACAGCGTCGTGCCGAAGAAGCCATCGACGAAAACACCAGCGGTGCCGAGATACTATCCTGGTTCGCTAAACGTCCCCCGATTAATACTGACGGTCATATTGCCCTTGGCGAAGCCTTAATCGCCACCGGAAAAATCAACGAAGGACAGACACACCTGCGGCGTGCTTGGATTACGGGCCGCTTCAACCGTCGTTCCGAACGACTTTTTCTACGACAACATCGCAAGATGTTTACCGCCGAAGATCACTGGCAGCGGCTGGATGGCTTATTATGGAAACGTCATTACAGCTCAGCCCACCGAATGTATCGACGGGTATCCCCCAAGTTACGGACTTTAGCAGAAGCTCGCACCAGCCTTCGCCTGTTTCGTGGCGGGGTGGATCGTGCCATAGCCCGTGTCGAGCCAGCCCTTAGGCGCGATCCGGGATTATTATATGAACGTATGCGCTGGCGACGGCGTAAAGGTCGTACGCTTGATGCACTCGAGATTCTGAAGAATCCTCCCAATGACCTCGTTCGAGCGGATTTGTGGTCCCGAGAACGCGAAATTATCTCGCGCCGTTTGCTGCGAGAAGGACGTATCACCGACGCACACCGGGCGATTTCTGATCATCGGGTCAACCCTAAAAATCGTGCTCGCTTTGCCGAAGCCGAATGGCTCTCAGGCTGGATTGAGTTGAGATATTTGAATGATGCCCGACCGGCCTTTGATCGATTTAGCAAGCTGCATGACGTCGTACGCTATCCCGTCAGCAGAGCGCGCGCTGCCTATTGGGCTGGCCGTGCCGCGAAAGCAGCTGGAAACAAGATAGCCGCGAATGAATGGTTCCGCCGCGCTCAAATTCATCCTACGACCTATCACGGCCAATTGGCTGCTGAAGAGCTTGGCGACATTCTTCGCCTGCCGCCACCAGTTGCAGAACCAGACAGCGTTATGGTCAAAGCGCTCCACCGGAGTGAACTCGTAAAGGCATTTAAAATACTCAGTCAGCTCGGTGAGAAAAAATTACTCCGCATCTTTGCATTGCGGTTAGGTCGAAATGCAAAAACCAACCAAGAACGTCTTCTTGTCGGACGGCTAGCCTATCGGATCGGACGGCCTGACCTCGCGGTGTGGATTGCGCGCCGAGCCCAACGCCGCGGCATACTGGCCATGTCTCTTGGCTATCCAATTCTTCCCATGCCCAATGGAAAACCAGAGAAAGCACTCCTTCTCTCTATTTCCCGGCAAGAAAGTAATTTTTATCCGCAGGCAATCAGCCCGGCAGGAGCTCGAGGTATGATGCAGCTCATGCCGGCAACGGCGCGGGCCGTTGCCCGCTCACTGCGCATCCGGTATTCACGATCTCTTCTGACACAGCGCCCGAGCTATAACATCCGTCTTGGTCGGGCATATCTTTCTCAGATGCTGTCCCGGTTCAATGGTTCTTATATTTTGTCCATCGCGTCATATAATGCTGGCCCCCATCGAGCGGCTAGTTGGGTTAAACGCTCAGGGAACCCCAGTGATCCCGATGTCGATGCTATCGATTGGATTGAAATGATCCCCTTTCGCGAGACGCGGACCTATGTTCAACGCGTTTTAGGTAATTTACAGGTTTATCGCAGCCGGTTGCAGCCTGGCCGCGTCGCCCTCACATTACAAAAAGATTTAAAGCGCTAGGGAACGAACCTAATGGTCGACAACCAGTTTACCAATACCGGAGCCTGCGTGTTCGACGTCTACGGTACCTTACTGGATTTCAATTCCGCCGTTGCGAATTGCCACGACGAAATAGGCGCGACTGCCGATCAACTATCCGAATTGTGGCGCCGCAAACAGTTAGAATATACCTGGTTGAGAAGCCTGATGGGCGATCATGCAAACTTTTGGCAGGTTACTGGCGAGGCCCTAGATCATTCTCTTTCGGCATTAGGGATCGAAAATACGGTTCTTCGAGAAAAACTCATGAGCCTATATCGAGAACTTACGCCCTATCCAGAAGTGGCTCGGACACTACAATCCATCAAGGAAGCTGGGTTAAAGACGGCCGTTCTCTCGAATGGCGAGCCTTCCATGTTAGAGGAAGGTTTAGAGGCTGCGGGTATCCGGAGGCATTTGGATACAATAATCTCAGTAGAGTCGGTTGGCATATTTAAACCTCATCCATCGGTCTATGCCTTTGCGGCCAAAACCCTCGACGTCTCGCCAAACTACATCGCCTTTCAATCGGCCAATGGCTGGGATATCGCAGGCGCGGCCTCTTTTGGTTTCATGACGGCCTGGATCAATCGGGCGGGACTAGCAGAGGAATGTCTTCCGACGAGACCAGCGGCAACGGTTCCATCACTCGCTGAATTGCCAGCCTTGATCGGCATAACCGCAGACAAGCAATAAACGACTACGATGGACCAACAATTCTCATTACCGGCGTACCAAGATATTGTGGCGGCCGCAAAACGGCTAAAGTGGGTTATACGTACCACACCGTTAATCGAGTCTGTCGTGGCCAGCACGGCGTGTGACGCTCGAGTTTTCCTGAAAGCTGAAACACTCCAACATACCGGATCGTTCAAATTTCGCGGGGCGTATAATCTGATCTACCAGCTTTCGGCTGAACAAAGAGCCAAAGGAGTCGTCGCCTATTCGTCGGGGAACCATGCTCAAGCGGTCGCGAAGGTCGCTAGCCTAAGCGACATCAAAGCTACAATAGTCATGCCCAAAGACGCCCCTCAAATTAAAATCGAAGCAACACAGAAATTCGGCGCACAGACGGTCCTCTATGACCGCTACTCGGAATCACGGGAGGACATCGCCGCTACGATTGTCGCAGAGACAGAGGCGACGCTTGTCCCCCCCTACGACCATCCTCATACCATCGCCGGACAAGGTACGGTGGGACTAGAGATCGTCGAACAATTGACTGCGCTAGATTGTATACCGGATGCCGTCTTGGTCCCCTGTAGCGGCGGCGGCCTTATCTCAGGTGTTGCGACAGCCATCAAACATCACTTCCCCGACACACAAATATATTCGGTAGAACCAGAAGGCTTTGACGATACGGCGCGGTCCCTCGCCAGCGGTGAACGGGAAACGGCGGATTTAGAGGCCACATCAATTTGTGACGCCCTATTAGTTCCGACTCCCGGACACCTTACTTTCGCCATAAACAAACAGCTTTTGAGTGGCGGCTATAAAGTCACAGATACAATGGTGCAAAAGGCAATGGCCTTTGCTTTCCTGCAAGAAAAACTAGTTGTTGAACCAGGGGGTGCCGTTGCACTGGCAGTGCTTCTCAATGGCCAGGATGAGTTTATCGACAAAACCGTCGTCGCCGTTGTATCTGGCGGCAACGTAGATCCCGCGATATTTGGCGCGGCAATTACCTAAATTCTGCGCGATTCGGGAGGTCTCAAGACCCCCGTGGCGTCGCCGGCAATCCATCACTAACGATAAGATTGATGCCGGCCTGCTCACCTTCTTCTACGGCATTCAACCGACGGCAATGACCGTCCAGCTGAGCACCAGGTTCGATACTGAGGGTTTCATGGAAGATGTCGCCCTTGACTTGTGCTGTACGCGTCAGCGTCACTGCACGGCTTCTAATTTGACCTTTGACAGTGCCACGGATAAGCACCTCATCAGCAACAACAGCTCCTTTAATCTGACCTGTTTCACCGACGCTTAGACTGTTGCTCCGGACATCACCATCGACGGTGCCGTCAATCTGGACCTCGCCGTCACAATTAAGATTTCCACTCACCGTCAAATCAGCGCTAATGATCGTTGGCACCGCGGGTTTCTTTTTCGCTGGGCGTTCTTTCTTATCCTTTGAAAACATCCTTGCCTGCCTTGATAAATTTCAGTGGGTCAACGGCCTTCTTATTTACTCTTATTTCGTAATGTACATGAGGCCCGGTACTGCGGCCCGATGAACCGAGCTCACCAATCTTATCACCAATTTTGACACGTTTGCCTCTTTTTACGCTGGTGCGTCGCAAGTGGCCATATCGCGTCACAATACCAAATCCATGGTCGATTTCGATGACACGACCATAACGACCTTTCCAACCAGCATAGATGATCTTGCCGTCGGCTGGGGCAAAAATCGTTGACCGTGGTCTTGAGGCAAGGTCCAAACCTTGATGCTGCGCCCATTTTTTATTCATTGGATCGCGGCGACGACCAAACTTACTAGACAGGTTATAATGATCTATCGGCGCCACGAGAGGCACAGATCTCATCAACTTGTTCAGATCTTCCCAATGGGTCAGATGTTGTTCAAGAATGGCGTCATCATCTTCGAGAACAGGATTACCTTTTCCAGCTGGAATATAAGGCCCGCCAGCAGAATATAGTTCAGGCTTATAAGCCTGAAGAAGTTTCTCTGGGCTCAGACCGACGCTCTCGATAATTCCTGAAATCTTGCGAATGTCATAAAGTGTTCGTTCGCTTACAGCTGCTAGCGCAGACTTTTGACTTTTCCGCATAAATTTAATGCGGAGCTCCAGCCGGTCGACACGCTTCTGTAACCAATCGCGAGCACTGGCGAATGCACCTCTATCAACAAGCGCGGTCGTGAGTTCCGATTTGGCTTCGTCTACTTTCAGATTAAGACGACCGGCATATTTTTCTGCTTTGTCGAGTTGCCGTTCGAGTCCTTTTAGCTGAGCGTTCAATGCCGCCTGACGGCGCAGTTGTTCACCGCGTTTACGTTCAGAAACTTGAAGGTCGCCCTTCAGTTTTTTAAGAGCCGAATTGAAATTGTCATTCTGGGTAATCAGATTGACAAGATTGTGATGACTTTTCTTTAGAGTGCCAGCAACGTCGGTGATATCGCTTTGCATATCGGACACTTTGCCCGTGAGCGACCGATTATGGCTTATGGCGCGCGCAAGATCTTCGTTCTTCGACTTAATGATCTCGTCATAGCCATGATAGACATAGCTGATATGGGCAAACCATCCCAGAAAACCAACAAGACCTATAAAGGCAGGAATCTGAATCCAGCGTGAAATGGTGAGATATTTCACCGCCCCGCGTCGCCGTATTACAACGTCACGAGATTCAGTGGCAGCAGCGAGATAGCGTCCTACGCTCTTAAAGATACTAAGCAGCCAATCCATGGCTATAAAAATCCCCCGACCGAGATGTATCCAAACCAATAACTGTTCCAGCACCTGCCGAGCTGGCGTGCCACCGGAACTACGTCCTTACATCCCCATTGAATCCGATGTCTTGCTCCCCAGCCAACATCGGCGGCAAACCTACAGAAATAAAGTTAACAACGCAAGAATTTGGTTACCATATTGATTACAGCCTATCCCTCGACATAAAATCTGTCGCGAGCGTCTTCTGCCCAACGCAGTCCATGCCCGGGTTCTGTTGGTGGGCTTATGGTTCCGTTTTCGTCTAAATCCACTGGATTATCAAAAAGTGGTTCTAGAAGTGGGAAGTGCTCTAGCCAAGTTACAGAGGGTGCTGCCGCCGCCAAATGGACAAATAAAGCAGGTAAAAAATGTGGCGCGACACCGACACCGTAATGCCCTGCAACCGTCGCCACCCGCATCGCTTCTGTAATGCCCCCTATCATCGCGAGATCGGGTTGCACCACAGCGCACGATTTGGCCTCTAGAAATGGTGCAAGCTCTACCAAGCCTTGGTGATGCTCCCCGGTCGCCAATGCTACAGGCGATTGTTGTGCGAGGGACGCGTATCCAGCAATGTCTGTCGCAGGCAACGGCTCTTCAAGCCACATTAAATTGTAGTCTGCGCAAGCGTTCGCGAGCCAACGTGCTGTAACAAGATCACACTTCTCATTAGCATCGCCCATCACCGCAACGCCGGATGGCAATGCTTCAACGACAGCTTGCAATCGATCAATATCAGCAGCGTTACCAGCAAATCTGAGCTTTACTGCCGTGCAGCCTTGATCGGCATAGCGAAGGGCTTGTTTAACGGCTTCTTCTGGTGCCTGCGTCGGCCCAAAACCACCGCTGCCATAAACTTTAATCGGTTTTGGGACACCACCCAGCGCCTCCGCCAAGGTAACGCCCTGGCACTTCGCCCATAGATCCCAGGCCGCCAAATCAATGGCACCAATGGCAACGTAACCAGTCCCGCGCCCCAGCCTGTTAAGGGACCCTGCGAGACGCTGCCACAAAGCCGCAGGTGGTATCTGCTGCTCTCCATCAACGAATCGTTCCAACATTCGGACAGCCGTCGCTGCGACGGTTTCACCCCCGCCGCCAAGGACATAGCTGAACCCCATCCCTGTTTCGCCGGTAGACGCTTCAAGAGAAACCGCAATGACATCAACTTCTGTTATGCCTGACCCACCTGTCACACCGGGTAAGGGATAGCGCCATAGTTCAGCCGTGGCCTTGGAAATTGTTACAGATGTCATTTTAGCGATCCGTCAGTTTGCATCGGTCTCATAGATTTCGATCTCCACGGGGTCTCCGTCGGAAAGTGAGAGCTTCTCACGTACATTCTCGGCCGCAATCAACTCCACCTGATTATCGGCGTAGGCTGCAACATCTGGCAGCACAACTGCAGCCGGAATTATTCCGGCGATCATAGCTTTGTAGCAAAAGGCGTCACACCAATCTGGTTGTGGCGGCTTTATCACGATGCCCGCCGTTGCTTTCACCCGGGCCCATGCGGCCAGGTGATCGGCCGAAGCAACAATGATGTTTACCGTACCTGGATACGGATCAGCACCTAATACATTACGAAAGGCAGCTTTAGCCCACGGGACCTCCGTGAAATCAGCTGCTTTGCCTAATCCTGTAGCAATTTTACCTTGTAGTGTTTCTGTCGGCATTCGCACTATTTCTCCGCTGATGTTAGGTAGAACGGTTCTTGCCGCGGTGCAAAATAAAGATATATTCCGGTCAAGATCGCGGGTGTAGCTCAGTGGTAGAGCACAAGCTTCCCAAGCTTGGTGTCGAGGGTTCGATTCCCTCTACCCGCTCCATACACTTCACGCCAAAATCGTTTGAAAAATCAAGCCGCGTTCAAGAACTCTTCGAGCTTCGGAAGCTCGATTGGTTTCGACATTGCGGTCACCGACATAAGCCCAAAGGCCTCTCCCAATGCTTTGGTATTATCAAGATAGCGTTGGGCATACCCGCTAATAACCAAAATTCTGGCACCGCATTCTTGAGTCGCTAAATATTTCACGAGTTCAATGCCATCGATTTCGGGCATAACGACATCAAGGACGATAACGTCTGGTTCAAACCCGTCAAAATTTTCTTTGAAGTTTTCGGCGTCGGTCGTTACGCGCGCTTCATATCCGAGACCCTCCGCAACTTGCCCTATATAACGAGCAATATCCGGTTCGTCATCGACCACCAAGAGACGCCTTTTACTCAAGATCCAACCCTCCCCGCAATTTGTTCACTGAACAGCTTCTGGATAATAGCGCCAAGCTGAGTCGCCGTGTAGGGTTTTTGCAACACAATCGCTTGCTCGGGAACATCCGATGTCCCGCCGCTATTTGCAAGGTCCCAATTCCCCGACGCCAAAACGACTGGCAAAGTTGGATCACGTGCAAGAATAGTACGCGCCAATGCCTTGCCGTTTAACGAGCCGGGAAGAAGCACATCGCTAAATAAAAGATCGATCGGCATCTTCTCAAACATTACCAGCGCATCATCGCCACTCTCGGCCTCTATCACCGTATAGTTGAGATTATCAAGAACCGCTGCGGCAAAGGCCCGAACGTCCGCATTATCTTCGACCAATAAAATCGATTCATTCTTGCCTTCAGTCTCAATAGACAGCGTAGAACGTTCCTCTCCCACCATCTCGTCCGCCTGCGGCAGAAACAAGTTTATAGTGGTCCCTTTGCCAAGCTGAGTATCAATGGAAACGCCACCGCCGGACTGCTCAGCAAACCCATAAACCGTACTTAACCCGAGCCCACTACCGTCACCAAAGGCCTTCGTTGTAAAAAACGGCTCGAACGCTCGCGCCAAAACCTCGTTCGCCATGCCTGACCCATTATCCTGAACGGAAATACGGACATATTCACCAGGTACTAATTTACCGTTTGATTCCGCGTACGGCGTTTTAAGCGGAAATTCTCAGCCTTAATAGCGATCCGTCCACCTTCTGGCATCGCATCCCGAGCATTCACGGCAAGATTAATCAATGCATTTTCGAGCTGACCGGGATCGACCTGCGCCCACCAGAGATCGCGCGCCAGACGTTTTTCAACTTGGACACCGGTACCAACGGAGCGCTCCAGAAGCGGAAATGTATCGTCGATCAGTTTAGAAATTTCTGTCGCCTGAGGTGCCAAAGGTTGAGACCGCGCAAAGGCCAAAAGTCGACTGGTCACATCGCCGCCACGTCGAGCAGCGCGCTCAGCGGTTTCCGCCAGGGCCAATACATTCGGATCATCAATACGGCGGCAAAGCAGCTGTAGATTACCCAGAATAATTGTCAGCAGGTTATTGAAGTCGTGGGCGACGCCACCGGTCATATGACCTAGAGCATCCATCCGTTGCACCCGCCACAGGTCACTCTCTACTTTCTTTTCGTCGGTAACATCTGTGCCGATGCCCAGCACAGCTTTGGTCCCGTCGTGACTGGTGAATGGCAATTTGAAGATACGCATATCACGCTCTTCGCCCTTAGAATTCCATATTTTGGAGTCCCTAAATTGCTGCGGCCTATTGCTCTTGATGACTTCCCGGTCGGTTCTTCGAATGAGTTCAATTTGTTCGGGATAGTCGTAAAACTCTTCATGCTTGTGGCCGATCAGGGCATCTGTTGTTACACCCAAACTATCGGCAATAACCTTATTGGCGAGAATATATCGACCGTCTTGATCCCTGACATAAATCCATAATGGAGCGTTATCGATAATCTGCCGTAACTGCTCCTCCCGAGCCAACAAAGCTCGGTCTGCGCGCTGTCGTTCGAACACACGCCCTAACTCTGTACCAATTTGGATCAACGCGTCAGCAAGCTCTTCGTCCCTTTCTGTACGCTCATCAGAAAAGAACTCCAAAACACCAACTGTTTCATCTCCGACTTTTACCGGTGTCGCAAACCCAGACTTCAGCCCAAGCCCCTGCAAGAGAGCGCCCCTCGGACCAACATTATCGAGGTCTTTTGGCGTTTGCTCGCGCCACACCAATGTCCCTGTTTCAAGCACCTCGCCAACCAGCTGACGATTGCGGTCCACAGCAGTCGATTCCGTTCGCGCCCGGAACGTTTCAAATTTATTGGGGTCGCTTAGATGCCAGGCCCGCATCGGCTCAAGCAAATCTTCTTCATTCTCGGGCAACACATAAGCATGCCCCACCGGCCAACCGGTAAACGCACAAACCCTGTCGAGTGAGAATTGAACGATATCATTGAAGTCGATGTTCTGATTGGCAGCTAACGCTACTTCGCGAACCAAATCGAGCAGTTTGGTATTCCTCGCCAGGGCCTCGGCATCAGCCTTTCGATCGGTGATATCCTGAACCATAACAACCTGCACCGGATCCAAACCCGGAATCTGCATCACCGAAACGCCAAGCTGCGCCCACAGCATGCTACCATCACGATGAAAGAAACGACGCTCGACGTTGATGCGTTCGACCTCACCAGCATAAAGCCGTTTTCGATCTTCTGCGCCACTCTTCTGATCCGCTGGATGCATAAAATTAAAAGCCTTCATGCCGCCTAATTCCTCAACGGAATAGCCAATAAACTGGGAGAATGCGCGGTTGGCTTCCAAAATTTCGCCATCCGGGGCAACAACCATCACGCCAGCGGCGCCCAAATCAAAGACGCCTCTAAATCGTGCTTCATTTTCGGCAAGAGATTCCTGAGCGCTCTTTAGCTCGGTGATATCCTGAACGTTCGATATAACGACGACGTCACCAGTCCGCCGGTCGACAACGCGCGCGCCCGTGGTGATTGCCCAGACAGTTTCACCATCCTTCCGGACGTAGCGTTTTTCACGAATATTTACTCGGTCTTCTGACCTCAACCGGTCACGCAATTCATCATAGACTGGACGATCATCCGGATGGGTCAGGTCACGCGATGTAAGCTCCAGTAACTCTTCGAGCCCATATCCGACAAAGTCACAAAAGGCACGGTTTGCTTCGACATAGCGCCCTTCATGATCACTGATAACCATCCCGGCACCGCCCGCATTAAAGGCCGTCCGAAATCGCTCCTCACTCAACTGTAGTTCACTCTCCGCAGATCGTAACTCTGTTACGTCCTGCACGGTCCCGAAAAGGCGAAGTGGTTTCCCCTCTTCGTCATATTCCAGTTCTGCCTGCTCATGGACGATTTTGATCGTACCACTCGGCTGAACGATCCGGTGATCCAGATCGTATTTCTCACCAGTCCGAAAAACGTCAGCGAGAGCTTCCTGAACCATTTCAACATCATCGGGATGCCACAGTTTCCGGGCTTCGGGCAAAGTAACGTCAATAGAACCGGGCTCCAGACCAAATATCCGAAACACCTGATCCGTCCATTCAATGACTTCCGATTCAAGATCACGACTCCACACACCGATGTTGGCAATGCGCTGCGCTTCAACCAGTCGGGCTTCGCCGTCAGCCTGTGATTGTTCCGCTAACTTCCGATCTGTAATGTTTTGAACGTTGATAAAAACATGCGGCTCCTCTTCGACAGAATCTCGAATAGCCGAGCCGGAGACAATAGCCCAAACAACATGTCCATCTTTATGAATGAATCGTTTTTCCCGGCTGTGGCCCTGGAGTTCTCCATAGGCCACCTGCCGATACAGCTTTGGTATCAGCGTCGAATCATCGGGGTGAGAAACATCAACGCTATTTTTCGTTAGCAACTCTTCCTCTGAAAACCCAATCAAACTACAAAACGACTCGTTCACGCGTACAAAATAACCGCCGCTGTCGGCGATGAACATTCCTGCACCACCAACGTCGAATGTCATTTGGAAGCGATCTTCGCTCTGGCGAAGCGCATCCTGCATTTGACGCGTTTCAGTAATGTCCTGCGCCGTGCCAAAGAATTGGATGGCTTTACCGCCAGCATCTAAAATGACTTCAGCTTTCACACGAATCCAGCGTTCCTCGCCATTTTCCTGATGAATTCGATGCTCTAAATCAAAAGGGTTTCCAGTTGAAATACACTCCCGAAAATTGCTTCGGGCGAGGTCTTGGTCTTCGGGATGAATTCGTTGGAAAATCTCGTCAGGTGTTAGCTGCTTGGCATTGGGCTCCAGACCATAAATTCGAAACATTTCGTCCGACCAGATAACACCATCAGAAGCAATGTCTCGTTCCCAAAATCCGATATTGCCGATGCGCTGTGCTTCAACGAGTCGGCCTTCATGCGCCTGCAAGGCCTGTTCCGACAGTTTTCGCTCAGTGATGTCGGTAACGGTGCCCATATAGCCAACAATTTTACCTGCTTCACTCTTTTGGGCGGTCGCCTGCCCTAGAACCCAACGCGTTTCACCACTCGGAAGGACAAACCGGTATTCCAGGAGGAATGGGTCATCGTTCGCTAACGTACGTTGCCAGGCGTCCTGAACCAGCGGCAGGTCATCGGGGTGAAGAGCGTCGAACCAACCGTTGTTTGCGTTTGACTCGTGGATTTCTCCAGACAGCTCGCGCAGTTTGTGGTTGGCGAATATGCGCCGTCCCTCAATATCGGAGAAGAAGATGCCAACAGGAGAAGATTCCGTTAGCTCATAAAAACGAGCTTCCGTACCGCGCAGCGTATCAATAACGAGTTCCCGCTCCTGGGCAGACTGTTTAAGACGTCTATTGGATTTTCTTAGGCCAAATAGCTGCCACAACAGGCCAACCAGAAGGAAACCGGCACCGATTGCAAATGCGAAAAGGGATGAAGGTTCAGCCGCAGACATTACGCAGACCGCCTCCGCCAATCCTCAACATGAGAGTAGAAATCCCAATCATATCATCCCTATTGCACGCCGCTTCTCTGAGCGATCATACAACTTCTTTCGCATATGGTTAACGAAAGGTTAACAAAAGGGTATAATACTTGGATTTCTGCCCTTTTCAGGGTTCATATTATGCTTTCAGCTTTCAATTCACCTAGTGCCGCGTCGTCAAGATCAAGGACATCCCGTAACACTTCGTCGGTATCATTCCCCAGAACAGGTGGGGAATGACGGTAAGTCACCGGTGTTTCCGACAATCGTATCGGACTCGCCACCAACGGAATGTCACGACCACCGAGGGCGTCATGTGGCATATTTATAACCATGCCCCGATCCTGGACATGCGGGTCAGCAAAAACCTGTTCAACAGTATTTATCGGTCCACAGCCAATTGTCAGCCTCTCCAATTCAGTGAGCCAGACCTGTGATAGTTTTGATGCCAGCACCGGTATCATCGCCGCGATCAGCGGCTCACGGTTTTGTACCCGCCCACCATTTGTGGCGAAGCGCTCATCATCAGCCAGTTCAACACAATCCGCGAACTCGCAGAACTTTCTAAATTGAGCATCATTGCCAATGGTCAACATGATGTGACCGTCCGCCGTCGCAAAAACCTGATAGGGTACAATATTCGGGTGCCCGTTCCCGAGTCTCGGAGGATTCTCACCTCCAATAAGATAGTTCATGGCTTGGATTGAAAGCCACGCGGCCTGCGTATCAAGCATACCAATATCAATATACTGACCTTCACCACTAACCTCACGGGATCGTAAAGCCGCGCAAATTGCCACCGTGGCATACATACCCGCCATGATATCAGCGATTGGCACGCCTGCTTTCATCGGCTCGCCGTCGGGGGCTCCGGTCACGCTCATAATCCCGCCCATCGCCTGAATGAGAGGATCATAGCCGGGCCGCTCCGCATAGGGGCCGGTTTGTCCAAAGCCCGTTATTGAACAATAGACGAGCCCTGGGTTGATCTCCTTGAGGTCATCATAGCCAAGACCATACCGTGCGAGATTGCCAAGTTTAAAATTCTCGACCACAACATCGGCTTTTTCAGCAATCTGGCGAATAAGTGCTTGGCCTTCTGGTTTCGATATATCGATGGCAACTGATCGCTTGTTGCGATTAGCGCCCATAAAATACGCGCTCTCAATCGTGTCGTTGCCGTCGTCGTCTTTCAGAAATGGTGGGCCAAAGCGCCGCGTATCGTCGCCCCCTCCCGGCCGTTCGATCTTTATGATATCAGCGCCGAGATCGCCCAACGTCTGTGTACAAAATGGCCCAGCAAGAATCCGGGTGAGGTCAAGAACTGTGATGCCGTCGAGGGCACCTTTTGCATCCGTCATCGTCTTTCCTAAGGTCGTTCAAGCGTAACAGGTGTTGCTGGTCATACGCCAAGGAGCGTTTAAGGAAAACCCTGCTGTTACATTGACAGTCCTACCAGCCTATCCCACGCTAGAGCTCGACAAAAATACAGGGAAGCCAATGGGAAGAATTGACGCGAAACTAAAAGAGATGGGGCTGAATTTGCCCGAACCATTCGTCTATCCAAGTGCGAACCGTACCGGCTGTGTTCAGACAGGCAATATCCTTTACATCTCCGGGCATCCACCACCGTCAGACTTTGGTGTAACTGTTCACGGCAAAGTTGGTGACACTGTTTCAGAGGAAGAAGCCGTCGCATCTGCCCAGGCCACTGCCCTGTGCATGCTGGCCTCCGTTAAACAAAAACTTGGCACCCTGGACCGCGTCACCCAAGTGGTCAAAATCAACGGCATGGTCAATTCTGCAGCTGGCTTTCAGCGACAATTCGCCGTCATCGACGGGGCATCAAATCTGTTTTGTGACCTCTTCGGGCCCGTGGCTGGCCAGCACGCCAGAAGCGCGGTCGGCATGTTCGAATTACCACGCGAATTCTGCATGGAAATTGAGGGCGTCTTTGAGGTTGCCGACTAGCCCGGATAGGCAATGACGTCGTGTCGCTGTTCACCAAGCCCATCGATACCCATTTCAATAACGTCACCTGGCTGCAGCCATTTCGGGGGCTCGAAGCCGGCGGCGACACCGTGCGGTGACCCCGTCGTCAGAACATCGCCAGGGTTGAGCGACATAAATTCGCTGACATAAGACACCAGTTGGGCAATGCCAAACACCATGTCCGAGGTATGTCCATCCTGGCGGCCTTCACCATTAATTTTCGTCCAGATACGCTTGGTTTGCGGATCGCCAAATTCGTCCGACGTAACCAGCCACGGACCGAGAGGACCGAAGGTGTCAGCACTTTTTCCTTTCGTTGTTCCACCTGATCGCTCACGCTGATAGGCGCGTTCGGAACCATCATTCATAACCGCATAACCAGCGATATGATCAAGCGCCTCTTCAACGGAAACATTGATCGCCGTCGTCCCTATAATTGCTGCCAATTCAACTTCGTAATCGAATTTGGTTGAGGTTTTGGGCTTAATCATTGGATCGGACGGCCCGGTCAGTGAGCTAATGGCCTTAACGAAAATTACCGGCTCCTCTGGTGGCGTGTATCCCATCTCCAGGATGTGGTTCATATAGTTCTGACCAATCGCAACGATTTTAGGAATCCCCGATACAGGGACACCAAACCGGGGGTCGCCGGACACTTCGGGCAATGAGTTCGTATCAACCGCTTTCAAGGCCAAAAGCCCTTCAGGGGTAACAGTTTCTGGTGTAATATCCGCAATCACTGCGGACAGATCCCGTAACCCGCCCTGCTCATCAATAAGCCCCGGCTTTTCCGAGCCCTTTTCCCCGTAGCGTACCAATTTCATTTCTAGTCCCCGCATTATGATAGTAACGTCATGATGTCCTGCCTCCGTTATTGCAGTAGGATTACCTTATGGCAAAGGGGAAAATCACAGACCCGCCCTACGGATGGAGCAGTAAGCGACAATGACACTCACAATGGATCAAACGATCCTGTTTTCCATTTTAACCGGGCTATTCGCACTCCTTATATGGGGGCGCTGGCGCTACGACCTCGTCGCATTCAGCGCCTTGATGGTCTCTATTATTGCGGGCGTTGTTCCAGTTGAGCAGGCATTTTCAGGTTTTGGCCATCCTGCGACGGTCATCATTGCGTTGGTTCTCATCGTCAGCCGCGGGCTCACAAACAGTGGCGTTATCGAACTCATTGCCAGCAAGACCGTCGATGCGTCCCGGGCATTGTGGGCCCATATTGGCATCATGGCAGGAGTCTCGGCGGTTCTGTCGGCAGTAATGAATAATGTCGCGGCATTGGCCCTGTTAATGCCAGTCGACTTGAAAGCCGCGGCAAAAAGCGCCAGAAGCCCGGCTCTTACGCTGATGCCCCTCTCCTTTGCATCTATCCTCGGGGGGTTGGTGACGCTAATCGGCACGCCGCCCAATATCATCATTGCTGCCTATCGGGAAAAAACCATGGGTGAGCCCTTCGGGATGTTTGATTTTACGCCCGTTGGTGCGGCCTGTGCGTTGATCGGTATTCTATTCGTTACGCTTATCGGCTGGCGGCTAATCCCCAAGGCAAGAACCGAAATTGACGCCGGGGCCGACCTGCAAGCCCTCGGAGATTACATTTCAGAACTTAAAGTTATGGAAGACAGCACGGCCATTGGTCAGCGCGTCGGTGAATTGACGGAAGAGTCAGAGAAACACAATGTTCAAATTTTAGGTCTCATTCGAAATGGCCAAAGGCTCCCGGGGGTCGCCCGGCGCTATTTGCTCCAAGCGGATGACCTTCTTGTCATCGAAGCCAGCCCAGAAGGTATTGAGTCTTTCGCTGCGGCCCTAAAACTCGGCTATGTTGAACATATCAAAGGGCACGAGATTCTCGAAGGCCAAAACCTTGAAATGGCAGAGGTCGTTATCCCGCCAGGCGCCCGCGCCGAAGACCGCACCGTGAGTTCCCTGCAATTGCTGCGCTTGCAAGGCGTCAGCCTCATGGGTATTTCGCGACAAGGTCGACGGTTCCGCGAGAAATTATCCAGCGCCCGCATCCTTGCCGGTGATGTCCTGCTGCTTCTGGGATCAAATGATAGCCTGGCCATTGCCGCCCAACGCCTCGGCAGCTTGCCACTAGCTGAGCGCGGCCTCCAATTAATTCAGCGTAAGTTTGCTGGGTGGGCGACGCTTGCTTTCGCGGTCGCGATTTTATTGGCCAGCCTCGGCTTAATTTATTTACCGGTCGCGTTGGGACTGGTGGTTATCATCTATGTTGGTTCGGGAATCGTCCCCATTCGCGACTTGTACCGCTCCATTGAATGGAGCGTCATCGTTCTGCTGGGCACACTCATCCCAATCGGACAGGCGCTGGAAACCAGTGGCGGCACCACGCTCATTGCTGGACAGCTCGTTGCCTTGTCGGACGGCTATGCTCCCTGGGTCGCACTCACCTTGTTGATGATCATCACCATGACCCTGTCAGACGTGATGAATAACACTGCGACCGCAGTGATTGCTGCGCCGATTGCCGTTGATGTAGCCACCCGTCTTGGCGCCAACCCTGATCCATTTCTAATGGCCGTTGCGGTTGCCGCATCCTGTGCGTTTCTGACGCCAATAGGGCACAAGAACAACACGCTGATTATGGGACCCGGCGGTTATCACTTTGGAGATTACTGGCGTATGGGATTACCGCTTGAGATTCTCGTTATCCTGGTTGCCATCCCGATGATATTGCTGGTCTGGCCACTCTAATATCTGTGACATACTGTTAATGCGAAGCGGGTAATTTTGAATTAGGATTTTCCCATGGCTCAGAAAACGAAAACCATCGCGAGCACCTGCTGGGAATGTAGTACCCATTGTGGCGGGCATTTCACGACCGAAGATGGGCGCGTCACAAAAATAACCCCTAACGCTGAACACCCCGCATCGCTCGGCGCTTTTTGCGTCAAAGGAATTCGCGGTTTACCGGAGCTGACCTATCACCCCGATCGCGTGCTCTATCCTATGCGGCGTACCGCTGAACGCGGCGATGGCCAATGGCAACGGATTTCCTGGGACGAAGCGCTAGATGAAATGTGCGACCGGTTTCTTGAGACCCAAGCCAAATACGGACCGCTGTCATTGTGCGGTGCCGTCAGCAATGCTCATTTCAGCCGCGGCGTTTCACTTTCCTTGTTAATGCGAGCTTTTGGTTCCCCAAACTGGATGATGAACCAGGATCTTTGCGGCGGCTGTCGTGCTCTTTCAGACAAGCTCACCGGCCTGGCGATGGGCAATGGCGAGGATATCGACAATACCAACTGCGCCTTGATTGTCGGGCGCAACCCTTCTGCGGCTGACCCGACACAATGGCTCGCTCTTAAACGCGCCCAGAAAAAGGGTGCAAAGATCATCACCATTGATCCTGCCCGGACACAAGCCGCAGACATCGTCACGGCCGCGGAGTGGTATTCGGACGGCCCATCTTGTTTTGTCAGCGGTCACGGTATCGATGCTTTTAGCGCAGGGGTTCAAACCTATCGGGCCTTCCACGCACTGGTCGCAATCAGCGGTAATCTCGATCGCGTCGGCGGTAATCGTCGGGTCAAAAAGCCTGCGGGGTTCACCAACTATATTGAGGTGATCCACAAGCCAGAGTTCAGACTACCGCTGGAGGCTGAAGAACAGACGATCGGTGCCGACCGGTTCCCGCTCTGGGCCGGACCGAAAGGCTGGCAAACCGCCTGCCACAATCCCTCGGTTATCAACGCCATCCTAACAGGGAAGCCTTATCCAGTGCGGGCCCTGTATGTCACCGGCGTCAACATCGTTATCACCTACCCCAACACGCAGAAGACTATCGAAGCACTCAAGTCGCTGGATTGTCTGTGTGTTGCGACGCATATGATGACGCCGACAGCGGAGTACGCCGATCTCGTCTTGCCTAAGACAACCGGTTTGGAAGATGAAGAAATCTCTCTGGAGGCCAACGGACCATGTCTCAGTGTCGTCCAGCCGTCTCATCCGCCAATGGGAGAAGCCCGCAGCGATTTCTGGATCGCAGGCGAACTCATCAAACGTCTGGAAGCACGGGGCCATTCTGATGCACGCCGTTTCTTTCCATGGCAAACCAAACGTGAGTTCAACGAATATTTGCTCGGCGACAGCGGCATAAAAATGGAGACGCTGCTCGACACAGGCTACGCCGAATATGAATACGATCTCGGTAACTTTGCCAGAGACGGGTTTAAGACCTCCACCGGCAAGATAGAGCTTTATTCAGAAACACTCGCGGGTATGGGGCTCGACCCCCTGCCGGATTATGTGCCCACCGAAGATACAATCGCGCGAGCAGAGACACAGACCGATTTTCCGCTCCTCCTGCTCACTGGCGCGCGTGAAAAATCCTATCATCATTCTCGGTTTCGCGATCAAAGCTGGGCCCGTAAGGTTGCCCCTGACCCGTGGCTACAGCTACATCCCGATACGGCTGCGGCGTATGGTGTCGTGACCGATGACTGGGTTACCGTTGAAACATCGGGGCATGATGGCAGTTGCCGATTGAAAGTCCGGGTCACCGACGAAACCATGAAAGACGTCGCCCGCACTGGCATGGGCTGGTGGTATCCCGAAGCGGCTGGTCCGGAACGCGGCGCGCTGGACGTCAACGTTAATGCGGCCTTGAGCTATGACGGGCCAAAAGATCCGATAACCGGCTCGTCCGATATCCGTGGCATTCCCTGCCGTATTATTCGGACAAATCAGGCTGCCGCGGCGGAATAACGCCGCCTCACACGTGTTTGATTAGGTAAGGGTGGATTTCTGTACACCAAAATCAATATTCGCTGTACGGTTTTACCCAAGGGAGATGGATTTAGAAAATCTCCACGACTATTGGGACGGGGTTGCCACGATACCGAGCCTTTTGGGCATTTCCGTTAGGAAGCAACATAACACAGGGGAATCCTTCAATGGACGGACTACAACAAGACATAATCACAGACGTTGATAGCGATCAGATCGACCCACAGGTCTATGATCTCTATGACCAGTATTGCCACAGCGACATGGACCGGCGTGAATTCTTGAAACGCGCCGCTGCCCTAACCGTCGTCGGGGCAGTCTCCGGTCTCGCCATGGCACAGGCTCTTTTGCCACGTTATGCCGAAGCTCAAACCGTTTCCTTCACGGATAAGCGGATCAAAGCCAAATATGTCACCTATGATTCTCCCGGTGGTAACTCCGGCAAAATGCGCGGCTATCTGGTACACCCGGCAGGCGCGGGGCCTTTCCCGGCAGTCTTGGTGGTCCACGAAAATCGTGGCCTGAACCCGCATATTGAAGATGTTGCGCGCCGCGCGGCGCTGGATGGGTTCATTGCTCTCGCACCTGACGCCCTTTATCCGCTGGGCGGCTATCCCGGCAACGATGATGACGGCAAAGTCATGCAAAAGAAGCTCAACCGCAGCAAGATCAGCGTCGACATGCTGAACGGTGCCAAGTGGCTTAAAGGTCATTCTCTCTTCAATGGCAAACTGGCTGCAACAGGCTTCTGTTTTGGCGGCGGCGTTATCAACTATCTTGCAGTCAAGATGGGCGCAGACCTTCAGGCTGGTGCACCATATTACGGTAAGGTCGCTAAGTCTGCAGACGTGCCAAAGATCAAAGCAGCGATGCAGGTTCATTTTGCCGAGAACGATAAACGCATCAATAAAGGCCGGGCAGGTTATGCGGCAGCCTTGAAAGACAACAAGGTAACGCACGAAATTCACACCTATCCCGGAACGCGTCACGGTTTCCACAATAATTCAACCAAACGCTATAACGAAGAACAGGCCAAGATCGCCTGGGGTCGTACGATGGCCTGGTTTAAGAAACACACGTCGTAATTTTTTTACGGCATCAATAAACAAAGGCGGTTCCCTAACGGGGGCCGCCTTTTTCTATTACCCTGGGTCCTTAAACCACCTGCCCGACGCGGCCGCCAAATTTGTAGCGTTCGATCAGCACATGATCATAGAGACCGTCTTTATAAAATGGCTCATCCACCATAAATCCATCAACCGCGGCGCGGTCTGGTAGCGCGATCAAGTTGGCGCTGCCAACCCATTTCTCTCCCGCATCATCCAGCACAGCGCCGCGGGTAATAAAGTTCGGTCCATCATAGGGCGCAAAATAGGCCCGGTGAGCGTCGAGCAATTCATTACGCCGGTCATTCGCATCTGGGCGACCAAAGCCACGAATATACCAGTAGGACTGGTCGTCAGAGCGCGGGAAATCGCGCTGATTACGCTTAATCCCCTGGTGCCAGCGGCAAATCCGGACGTCCTTATAGACGCCATTGCTATTGAGCGGCTCATTATCAATGAAGTTGCGCACCTCAGCCCAGCCGTCAAACTCGACAAAGATGACGCTCGACAGATAGTTTTCCAGATCGTCGGTCCGCGTCGCGCCACGTGCCACGAAATGGTCCTTGTAGGCGTCAAAATAGGCCCAATGCGCCTCGCGATGTTGCGCGCGCCGTTCGGGATGTTCCGGGTCGTCAATCAGTTGAACGTGAAAATGCATAATGGCGCCGCGCTTCCTGGCTAAATCATGGTACGTCGATACAGCGACTGTACCCTTTTTTGTCGCACGTCGATATTCTACGTTGTGGCCCTAATTCACCGTCCAAACATCGGAGAACAACCTTGGACTTTAGCTTTCCAATAACCCCCGAAATTTCAATCGCCTTTGCGACTCCCGTCCTCGTGCGCAATATGCCCAATTTCGAGACCGTCAATGCAGGTCTTATCGAACAAGTCCTTGCCGCCCAAGAGAATGACACCGGCGTAAGCGTTTCCAATCGCGGTGGCTGGCAATCCTCCCCCACCCTGTGGGATTGGGACACACCGGAAGTCGAGACCTTTAAATCTTGGGTGCATGACAGCATGCTGCGGATGGCGGCATTATCGACCCAGGAAACCAACCTTGGCAATGTCGACATCGAATACATTGCGGGTGCCTGGGCCAACGTTAATCATCACGGCAATTACAATGATGGACACGTTCACCCCGATTGCGACTGGTCCTGTGTCTACTATGCCGAGAGCGGTGAGCTGGAACCAGGCTGGGACCGCAACGGCAAGTTTGAACTCCGTGACCCGCGTATCATGGCGCAGGCCTCAAAACTGGCCGGCTATGGGTTTGCCCGCAGCCTGCTGATCGACCCTGAACCGGGAAAATTGATCCTGTTTCCCTCCTGGATGGAACATTCGGTGCACCCGTTTTATGGCTCGGGCCAACGCATCTCCCTTGCCGCGAATATTAAAGTTACTGGTGGCCGCCACGCGGGCATGGGGTAACATTGCTGCACGATCAAAAATTCACTAAATTTCGCGAACCGCGCAAATAAGCGAAGCAACCATATAAGAGAACCAGCGTCCCATGCCCTATACCGAAGAATTCCTCGAAAAAGTCGCACCGCTCTATAACGAGCAAATGGGCACGGAGAACATGGCGCCGCTTCTCCACTCGCTGATCAATTTTCATCGGCCACAGCGGCTTCTCGAAGTCGGCGCTGGCTATACGACACCTTTTATCGCCCAGGCGCTGCGCGATGTTGTCGACGCGCGGGCACAAGAAGCCACCGACCCCGATAACCCGAACCACGTTGCCGAGCATTACGCCGTGCCCTATGCGCCAAAGCTGCTGTGCATTGATAATCATACCCTGCCGAGTTCTACGTCGGCGAAGGTTCAGGCATTGATGGGCGAGATGGGGCTGGATGATCTCGTTGATTTTGTCGAAGCCGACATCACAGAATACTCGGAGCAGATTGACCAATCGTTCCTGCCGCTCGACTTTGTGTGGTTCGATTGCGGCGCGCTGAAAGAATATTTCCTGTTCTTCAATAACTTCTGGCGATTCGTGAATCCAAAAGGCGGCCTGTTGCTCATGCATTCAACCCTGACCAATTTGGAAATTTCGACCTTCATCAAGAGCATCAAGCTGCTGCAGGCGACATCCGACTTCAATAACATCGAGATCTTGAGCCTGCTGGAACCCCATAAAAAAGCGCAAAGCAGCGTCACGATGTTCCGCAGAACGACCGAGGTTGAGGAAACGATCTACACGCTCCAGCCTTGAGCTATTGGTCTCAGTTTGAAAAGTAATCTTGGTGGTTGCGTTTTGTCTGCGGTATCGCCAATCCCCCTATTTCCTAAAGCCCTTCCCTGTTCTATAAACAGCCATCAATTTGAGCAGATAAAAGGCATCGATGATGGCCAAGAAACCAGCCAAATCCGACCCGATTAAAACGGCCGCAACGCGTATCCGCCGCGCCATGACCAGCGGCAAGCCGTGCAAGCCAATTCGCGACCTCCTCAAGAAAGGGGATCTCGATGCGGCCTATGCTATCCAGCAGGCCAATACCGATATCTGGCTCAAGGAAGGCCGCCGCCCAGTGGGGCGCAAGATCGGCCTAACCGCCAAGACAGTCCAGGCGCAGCTTGGTGTCGATCAGCCCGATTTCGGCATTCTGTATGCTGATATGGAAGTCGTCGATAGTGATGAGATTGCCGTTGATCGCCTCATGCAGCCAAAGGTCGAAGGCGAAATCGCCCTCGTGCTAGATGATGACCTGGTCGATGAGCAGCTTACATTGGTCGATCTAATCGACTCAGTAGCCTATGCCCTGCCCGCCATTGAAGTTGTCGGCAGCCGTATCGCCAACTGGGATATCACTATTCTCGACACCATCGCCGATAACGCCTCCTCCGGTCTTTATGTGCTTGGCACCAAGCCAGTTGGTCTGCATGAGATCGATTTGCGGATGTGCGGCATGGTGATGGAAAATCAGGGGGATCAGGTTTCTATCGGCGCTGGTGCCGCGTGTCTCGGTAATCCGCTAAACGCCGCCTTGTGGCTGGCGCGCAAGATGGTCGATGTCGGTATGCCCTTGATGGCTGGTGACACGATCATGACGGGCGCGCTGGGTCCGATGGCACCGGTAACACCCGGCGATGTAGTTGAAGTGCGGATTTCGGGTCTCGGCTCGGTTCGCGCCGTCTTTGGTAAGTAAAGGAAAGCCCCTATGAAAACCAAAGTGGCCATTATCGGGTCGGGCAATATCGGCACCGATCTTATGATTAAAGTTCTACGGACCTCCGACATTCTCGAGATGGCTGTGATGGTCGGGATCGACCCTGAGTCAGACGGTCTCGCCCGCGCCAAGAAAATGGGTGTCGAGATCACCGATAAAGGAATCGACGGGCTGGTCGAGATGGATGTGTTCAAGGATGTCGAAATCCTGTTCGATGCGACCTCCGCCAAGGCCCACGCCTATCACGACAAGATCGCCCGGGAGCATGGCAAGCAGATCATCGACATGACACCGGCGGCCACCGGCCCCTATGTCGTACCGGTCGTCAATATTGACGAACATCTGATGGCACCAAACATCAACATGGTGTCGTGCGGTGGTCAGGCAACGATCCCGATGGTCGATGCCGTGCAGAAAGTCGCTAAGGTCCATTACGCCGAAATCGTTGCGTCGATCTCTAGCAAATCAGCCGGTCCTGGCACACGCGCCAACATTGATGAATTCACCGTTACCACAGCTACTGGACTCGAAGCGGTTGGCGGGGCGGATCGCGGCAAGGCGATTATCGTTCTCAACCCGGCCGATCCACCAGTGATGATGCGCAACACAGTTTATACACTGAGCGAAGACGCCGACACCGTCGCCGTTGCTGAGTCTGTCGCCAAACAGGTTGAGGAAGTCCAAAGCTACGTCCCCGGCTATCGTTTGAAGCAGGAAGTACAGTTCGAACGGATTGGTGACAACACGCCGCTCAAAATTCCCGGGCTTGGTGAGTTTGTCGGGCTCAAGACCTCTGTATTCCTTGAGGTCGAAGGCGCGGCTCATTACTTGCCCAACTATGCCGGCAATCTCGACATTATGACCTCCGCCGCGCTCAAGACCGCGGAACGGTTGGTCCAGCTTAAGAAGGCAGCCTGATCATGAATATCGATCCAGATCGCAAAATCTATGTCCAGGACACCACACTCCGTGACGGTATGCATGCTATCAAACATGCCTATACGCCGGATCAGGTACAGATCATCGCCAAGGCACTCGATGAAGCCGGTGTCAGCGGCATCGAGGTCACCCATGGTGACGGGCTCGCGGGAACATCGTTCAACTATGGCTTTGGCACCAACACCGATCTCGAATGGATCGAAGCAGCAGCTGACGTCGTCGAGAACGCCAGGCTAACCGTTCTGCTGCTACCCGGTATCGGCACCGTCGAAGACCTGCAGAACGCGCAAGCCGCAGGGGCAACTTCTGTCCGGGTTGCGACCCATTGCACGGAAGCCGACGTTTCCAAGCAGCACATCGAATGGGCGCGCGAGAATGGCATGGATGTCGCCTGCCTGTTGATGCTGGCCCATATGACTGATCCAAAATCCTTTGCCGAACAGGCCAAGCTGATGGAAAGCTATGGTGCAAATTGCATCTATGTCACCGATAGCGCCGGAGCCTTGCTGCTCGATGGCGTGACGGATCGTTTCAAGGCGATGGCTGATGTTCTCGACCCCGCCACCGAGACCGGTATGCATGCGCATAACAATCTCGGCCTTGGCGTCGCATTCAACCTCGTTGCTCTCGAACAGGGCGCATCACGGATTGACGGCTCGCTTGGTGGCATGGGCGCGGGTGCCGGAAACGCGCCGCTGGAAGTCTTTATTGCGGTCGCGGATCGCATGGGGCTAAACCATGGTTGTAATGTATTCGGGCTGATGGATGCCGCAGACGACCTGGTGCGTCCCTTGCAGGATCGCCCCGTAAGGATTGACCGCGAAACACTCTCGATTGGTTATGCCGGGGTTTATTCGAGCTTTCTGCGCCATGCAGAGACGGCTTCGAAGACCTATGGCATTGATACCCGCGATATTCTCGTGGAACTCGGTAGACGGCGCATGGTCGGCGGCCAGGAAGACATGATTGTCGACGTGGCGCTGGACCTGGCCAAAGAACGTGACGCAAAAGGAGCCGCATAATGGCAGACATAAACGCAATGGCGAAAATTGTTGACGATGCGGCCCGCGCTGGAAAGGCCATCCCGCAGCTCAGCAACAAAGCCAAATATAATCTCGAAGATGCCTATGCCATTCAGGCCGCGGCCTTCCAACGGCGCCTCGCCCGTGGCGAGAAACAGGTCGGCATGAAGATGGGTTTCACCAGCCGCGCCAAAATGATCCAGATGGGATTGAATGATCTTGTCTGGGGCCGATTGTCAGACGAAATGCTGGTCGCAGATGGTGACGAGATCGATTTCAACAAATACGTCCATCCGCGCGCTGAACCTGAGCTTGCCTTTCTACTTAAGAAGCCACTCGAAGGTCCGGTCACCGCCGCTGAAGCATTGGCTGCTGTCGAAGCTATCGCACCGGCCATCGAGATCATCGACAGCCGCTATAAGAACTTCAAATTCTCGCTGGAAGACGTCGTCGCTGACAACAGCTCCTCTTCAGGATTTGTACTCGGCGCCTGGAACAAACCAGACGTAGATATCAGCAATCTTGGAATGATCCTCGAAGTAAATGGGAGACCAGTTCAGATCGGCTCATCAGCGGCTATCCTTGGTCACCCTGTTCGATCCCTCGCCCATGCCGCGCGTATATCAACACAGGCGGGCGAAAGCCTGCAGGCGGGTTGGGTTGTCATGGCGGGTGGTGCCACAGCAGCCCATGCGTTGAGCCCCGGCGACTATGTCCGAAATATGGTGCAGGAACTTGGCTACACCGGGTTTACGGTCTCAGGATAACGGAGAAAACCAGCCGGGATACGGGTTGGCAGAAGCCATCCCTGACGTGTAGTATCCGGGCCGTTCACCGCGCCAATTAAACGCGCACATCTAACCTCCCACAGTGGAACAGAACGAGAGATTTGATGAGTGAGATTGAGTATCACGCTGTAGCCAAGACCAACGAAATCATGGAAGAAGACGTCAAAGGCGTTTTTGTCGGCGACGAAGAAATCGCGGTCTATAATGTTGAGGGCGAGTATTTTGCCACCCACGGCGTCTGCACCCATGAAAATGTTGGGTTGGCCGATGGCTTTGTTGAAGGCGACCTCATCGAATGTCCGCTCCACAGCGCTTGCTTTGAAATAAAGACCGGCAAAGCGGTAAACCCACCGGCTGAAATTGATTTGAAGACCTACCCTGTAAAAGTCGAAGGCGACACCATCTACGTTGGTATTGAGAAATAAGCCTGACGACCCTGAACGAAAGAGGAAATACAATGACCGACGCAAATATCGAATTTCACGCTGTCGCCACGACTGCTGAAGTAACCGAAGATGAACCTAAAGCCGTATCAATCGGTCGTATGGATATCGGCATCTATAAGCTCGACGGCGAATTTTACGCTATCGATGATATCTGCACGCATGCCTATGCCTGTATGACAGACGGTTATATCGACGATGGCCAGATCGAATGTCCGCTGCATGGCGCCTGCTTTGACATCAAAACCGGCAAGGCCTTGACCGCCCCGGCAACCATTGATTTGCGGCCCTACGAAATTAAGGTCGAGGGCGATCAAATCATGGTCGGTGTTCCCAAGGCTGAAGACTAATATTCTGACGGGGTTCTAGATACCATGAGTGATGACCGGACTTTCGTAATCATTGGTGCCAGCCAGGCTGGCGGCTGGGTTGCCCAGACACTGCGCAACGAAGGTTTCGAAGGCAAAGTCATCCTGATTGGAGAAGAACCCTATCTGCCCTATGAGCGGCCACCTCTCTCAAAAGCAGCTCTGCTCGGTGAGGTCACGGTCGACAGCACCTATTTTTGGCAAGCCGACGCACTCAAAGAAGCCGATATTGAAGTACGGCTGAACACCCGCGTCACCGCGATTGATCGCGATGCCAAAGAGATTGAGACCGACGGTGGCGAACGCATTACCTACGACAAGCTCGCAATCACCACAGGAGCGCGCGTTCGCAAACTCCCCATCGAAGGTGCTGACCTTCCGGGTGTGTTCTATCTCCGCACAATGGAAGACACTTTGGCTATTCGGGAAGCTGTTAAAGACGGCACCACCGCCATGATCGTCGGCGGTGGCTGGATTGGTCTCGAATGTGCCGCCACGCTGACAAAGCTCGGCTGTAAAAGCATTGTCGTCGAGGCAGCAGATCGCTTATGTGGCCGCGCGGTTACACCTGAGATTAGCGACTGGATGCTCAATTTTCACACCGGTCACGATGTTGACGTCCGATTAAGCACTGGCATCGAGAAATTCGAAGGGGACGGCAAGCTGGAACGTGCAGTCCTGCCTGGTGGTGATAGCATCGACTGTTCGATCGCCGTTGTCGGAATTGGTGTCATTCCAAATGTTGAGCTAGCTCAGGATGCAGGACTGGATATCGATAACGGCATTGTCGTTGATGAACGCGCCTGTACCTCAGATCCTGTTATTGTCGCTGCAGGCGACGTGACCAACCATCCAAACGACCTGCTAGGCCGTCGTATACGACTGGAAAGTTACGAGAACGCTCAAAACCAGGGCATAACCGCTGGCAAGGCGATGCTCGGTACCGCAGAGCCTTATTCAGAAATTCCGTGGTTCTGGTCGGACCAGTTCGATGCCAATCTGCAAATGATCGGCCTTCCCCAAGACTGGGATGAAACAGCGACACGCGGCGATGTTGCCGCTAATGAATTCGTCACTTTCTATCTCAAGGACGGCGTTATCGACGGCGCCATTTCAGTAAATAATCCACGGGATCTCAGGGTCGGCAAGCGCCTTATGCAGGGCAAGAAACCTGTCTCTGCCGCTGAATTAGAGGATCCCGAGACCAAGATGCAAGCGCTCCTAAAGCGCTAATTCCGTTACAGCAATCCAAGCGACCTAAGCTCGTCGGCCATTTCCTGTGGCAACGACGAAACTATCTTACGCTCCTTACCCGTCAGATCGCCAGGCGCCGCCGCTGGTTCCATATAACGCCATCCTTGAATGGGCTTGTGGGGCAGTAACACTGTTTGCACCAGCTTCGGATCAAGAATCAACGCACAGCGCGGTTTTCCATTACGCCCGACAGCTTCACCAAAACCAGTGATGCGTTGCCGTACTCGGATATAGCCTTTGATAATCCAATAGATAGAACCTTCATCGAGGACATCTTCTGCTCGCCTAGGCGCATTACGCGTCACATGACGCAGCGCCCCTGCTCCGCCCGGCTCTTGCGCCTGCTGTAGCCGTTCAATCTGAACTTCTCTTAAGTGATCAACACTGTCGATGCCGACGGCGATCTTTACCAAATGGATTGTCATGAATTGAATATGGGCTGGAATCAGTTTGTGATCCAGACCTCGGCGGCGCTTTTTACGCACTGACCGCCTTTGCCAAGCCCTCAAGCTCACAAACCATTTCCTGACCAAGCGTACCGCCATCGCCATCAAGGTCGTGTTCAGTGATAATCACCAATGCGTCTAAATGGGCCCTTACCGCCCGGAGGGTTGAGCCATCGGCTGTCTCACGGCGTTGCAGGATCCCACAAGCAAGCGAACATATCTGCGTCACGAGCCCGTAGCCAACGCCTTCTGCAGATTCTCTCGTCTTCTGTAACAGCGCGTAGATATCATTGATTGCGGCGGAATTTGGCACGTCATTCGAAAGAGCGTTGTCAATCACGTCCCGGAAGCCATAGAGGTCTTCGCGAAGCTGATTGATATATGTTTCAGGGTCCAAAATTGCATCGTCCCTTAAAGAACATTACTCGGTACCTTGTTGGTCGGCCTGCGCTCTGGCTTTCGCAACAATGCTTGCGAGACCATTCATTAACGCCTGCCCTGTCTTTCCGCCATCGCCCTTCAAGTCTTCTGAAAGGACAGCTCTGATCGCCCCAACATGAGCTGCCACAACGTCAAGCTGTAGTGAACTCAATGTCGCATTTGATTCGCGAAGTGGGCCCAGGAAATCGCTCAACGATGCACCAACTGCCGACAAAACCTCGTACCCAAAACTAACGCCCTGTCCTTTTAGGTCGAGAGCGATCCGAAATACATCTGCAACATCTTTCTCAGAATTATTACCTTGCGCTAGGCTGAGCCGGGCTGCCTCCATGGCGCCGATATCATCTTGTATCCAATTAGAGAAATCCTCGCCAAAGGCTTGGATCGCCTTTTCAGCATCCGCAATGAGCGATTTATCCAATTTACCAGGACCATTCCCTATCTTTGCTTTGCGCAAATTATTGGGTGTCTCAATAATTTCTACTTCCGCCATCTAGAAATCTAGCCGCCGAGCAGCGATTCAACTTCAGACTGACTGAGACCTTCACCCCCTGCCTCGCCTTCTTCAGCATCCTTACGGCGTTCTGGGACACCACGCGGTGCACCCATATTCTGTCGTCGACGATCTGGGCCAAAATAACTCTTTGTCCTGATAAAGGGACGAGGATTGTCGATAATGGATGCGAAACGCTGGTATAGAGCACGCGCGGAAATCGGCTTGGCCAAGAACTCATTCACCCCGGCATCCCGTGCCTCGACCACGCGACGATATTCGGTATAACCGGTTAACATAATGATCGGGACATATGGGTTCGCACTGTCCTTCGCCGTACGGACCAAGCGGACAAAATCAAGGCCGTCTAATGGCTCCATATGCCAATCAACAATCAATACGTCGGCAAGAAAATGTTGTAACTCTTTGAAGGCCGCTGCCGCATCAGCCGCTTCGCGAATATTCTTCACCCCAAGCGAATGGAGGATGGACTGAACAAGACCACGCATATGACGATTATCGTCCAAAACAAGGACGTTAATATTATCGAGGGCGTATCGGGACGTCGGCTCAGACATTTCCTGGCTTCTCTCGCGGCATTAACGTGGAAACCAATTACACATGTCACACGACGTGCTTCGCCCCACAATTGATCACATTGTGGCCGATGACGTCTTTATACTTGGTTAAATCGAGACAATAACCCTGTAGAATCAAGCGGGTAAATATCCTAGGACTTTCCACCAATAATACTGCAGCGGAACCGAAACCAGCGCTCCAAACACGGCGAATGGGATCATCAATTTTATAAATTTGGAAATCGGCAGTCCAGAAATCGCCCTTGTCGCGACCAAAGGCGGCGCTTGATAAGGAAAAATAAGCAAAGCCCAGGCTGAGACCTGCGTCATCAATACAGCGGTCAGAGACCAGCCAGTTGCGGCGGCTATCGGCTCCGATACGGCAGTCATGATGGCTGGCTGCCCGGGTAATGTCGTTACAAGCTGCAGGAGCCAACCCAGACCGACGATCGACGCAAATTTTTGCAGCCCGGAGTCAGCCGTTAGATCGATTTTAGCGATCAGGAATTGAGCCAGACTTTCGCCGAGCCCGGTTTGCGTGACGACCGTTCCCATACCGACAACAGCAGCAAGGAAGATAATTGGCCCAAAGTTCATTTTTGGCATGATTTGCCCTGCAGGCAGGACCCCGATCACAGGTAGCGCACACATAATTCCTGCGCCAAGCGACACCCATGCTGGCGATACACCATGCAGATTGTCGGTAGCCCATAGACCTAACGTAATGACAAGCAACCCCAGGAGCTTTTTCTCATTAAACGACCAAGGCCTTGAAGGTTCGGTTTCTTTATTAGACCGATCTACGATTTTATCGGGAAACACCAAATAGATCGCCACTGGTAAACTTATCAGGCCCACAAGACCCAACACGGGGAAATGCAGCATGAGCCAATCGGTATAGGAAAACTGGATACCATGCACCGCCTCGGCTGCCCCCGACAGCACAACATTAGGAACGTTGGCCGGTAGGATCGAGAATGGCGATACCAGTGTGCCCATGCCGACCGCTAGCGTCAGTCCCGCTCTGCCATTACTACCTGCTTCAAAACCCAACCTGTCAGCCAACGCCAGGACAACTGGTAGCATGATGGTTACCCGACCGACCGCTGATGGCATCAGAAATGCCAACATCAGCATCAGAAGAACTGTCCCCGCAACCACTCTAAAATAACTTTGACCAAAAACGCGTTCCAAGGTACCGGCGACACGAGCCCCAAGACCCGAGACCTCAATACCGATACCGATAATCAGACCGCCAAGAACTAGCCAGACCGCACCAGAGAAAAACCCCGAAAACACAACGCTTGGCGGTGCCACAGCAACAATGACACAGAGAAAAAAGAAAATAAGCGCGCTGAGAAACTCAGGAATTACCGCCGTGGCAAATAACCCGATAGTCAGCATCACAATTCCCGCGGTCCGCATGACAACGGGCTCAACGCCTACCGGTGCTGGTAAGAAAAAAATTATCATACCCGCGACAGCGGCAGCCCAGGCTATACAGCTGGTCAGCTTCACAGTACCCGCCTAACTCGTTTCATAGGAACCATTACAGCAAAAACCAAGCGGCAAGACCAAGGAAGGCAGAAAACGCCACTACGTCTGTAATAGTGGTTAGGATTACGCCGGAGGCAATAGCTGGGTCGATACCGGTTCTCGCCAACACCAACGGAATGGCCATACCCGAAAGAGCTGCCAAGACGAGGGTGATAATCATGGCAACAGCCATCACGCCACCGATCTGCCATGAATCTGCCCAGTACCACGCAACGGCACCTATCAACAGCGCAAATAAAACACCGTTATAGATACCAACCAGTGCTTCCTTACCCATAACCCGCATGGCATTAGCAGCGGTAAGCTCTTTCGTCGCAATTGCTCGCACAGCCACTGTCATTGTTTGCGTACCTGCATTGCCACCCATGGACGCCACAATGGGCATTAAAACGGCCAGGATAACGATTTGCTCAATCGTTCCTTCAAACAGTCCAATAACAACCGACGCAATTATAGCGGTAATCAAGTTGACGAATAGCCAGGACGAACGTGATCGACCGGTTTCCAAGGCCGCGGAATAAAGGTCATCGCCCGACACGCCACCCAGCCGCAAAATGTCCTCTTCAGCTTCTTCCTGGATAACGTCGAGAACATCATCAACTGTAACCGTCCCAATTAGTCGATTTGCTTCATCAACGACGGGCGCTGAAACCAGATCTTGTTGCGAGAACAGGAAGGCTACTTCCTCCTGGTCCATCATAGCGGGAACCGTGACGATATCAGACACCATGATATCGTTGATTTTTATGGGGCGTTTACTTCGTAGAACATGACTTAGGGCGACGGTTCCGATAGCCCGGTGGCGTGGGTCGACGACAAAAATATCGTAGAAATCATTTGGAAGGTCATCAGCCTCGCGCAAAAAATCGATGGTCTCACCAACTGTCCAAAAGGCGGGTACGGCAACAAAATCGCGCTCCATAAGTCGGCCAGCGCTATCTTCCGAAAATGCCAAACCATCTTCGACCATGCTGCGAAGTTCGGTTGGTATTTTCTGCAGAATGTCGCGCTGCTTTTGATCGTCTAGCGTCTCAATGAGTTCGAGAGCATCATCGGATTCAAGCCGCGCAATCGCATGCGCCAGTGATGTCGTTCCCAGCTGTTCGGCGATCTCATCGCGGATGTCTTCTTCGAGCTCCGGCAGAATTTGAGGGTCGAAATCTGGCCGCATATATTCAATAAGTCGGCGCCGTAACTCCGGTCGCAAAAGCTGTAGCAAATCCGCACACTCAGGCGCGCGCAGGGGTTCGACTTGAATGCGGGCCTCAAACCGATGTTCGTCGTCCAGCGCAACCGCAACCGCGGCAACAAGCTCGGGTCTTAGTCCCAGAAGCTCTTCGGCCTGGATAGGATATTCTTCAAATGTGGTCGTAGATTCCGCCATGTCGTACAACCTCTAAACGTCAAAACCAACATGCACGGGCGGATCGAAGCCGCCAATCGGAGATTAACTAAAAATACAGGCCCGCGCTTTTAAGCTACGGGCCTGAAGAATGGTGCGGTCGAGAAGACTCGAACTTCCACGGGATTGCTCCCACAGCGACCTCAACGCTGCGCGTCTACCAGTTCCGCCACGACCGCATATTCAATAGAATAAATAAATTTAGTTACTCATACTGTGGCGGGAGATACCAAATTGCCATCGTTATCGCAAGGCTAACCGAACAAATGTCTATAAATTCGATAGAATGGAAAGAATCCTGGGAATGTCCCACGGATTACGCATTTGCCGTCGCCCAAATGGAGAAAAACGTCGCCGCGATACGGGATGCCGCATGCAATCAACAAGTCTGGCTCGTCGAACATCCACCTATTTACACTGCGGGCACAGCATCGCGGCCTGATGACCTTCTAGACCCTAACCGTTTTCCCGTCATTCAAACCGGTCGTGGGGGTCAATACACCTACCATGGCCCAGGGCAGCTGGTTGCTTATGCGATGCTCGATTTGAGCCAGCGCGGCAGCGACATCCGAAAATATGTCCACGACCTCGAACAATGGGCGATCGATACACTTTTTGAGTTCGGCATACGCGGAGAACGGCGAGAAGGACGCGTCGGCATCTGGGTGGACCGGGGGCAGGATTCAAATGGTCATGTGGTCGAAGCTAAAATCGCAGCGGTTGGCGTTCGTGTTCGACGTTGGGTGAGCTATCACGGAATTTCGATTAATGTCGAACCTGACCTAGACCACTTTTCCGGCATTGTTCCCTGTGGCATTCAAGAGCACGGGGTCACGTCCTTGGTTGATCTGGGCATTACCGCCACGATGGCAGACGTCGCACACGCCCTTCGAACAAATTTCGAAACCGTCTTTGGCAGTGAAACCATCACAACCTAACGGGCTTATGCCGTCGGCAGCTGCACGAACCCCGCTGGGGGGAGTTTTTCGGCTGGTTCTTCCGATACAGACGTCACACGTGCTGCAATAGGCCCCGACCGGCAACGCGACAACATTTCCTGAATCAACGCTTCTGCGCCACTAAAACAGGCTTCGACGGTGCCATCTTTGCGATTTCGAACCCAGCCATCCAATCCCAGTACCTGGGCGTTCTCAACGGTCCAGCCGCGATACCAGACACCCTGAACCCGACCAGAGATCGTCGCCTTAATAGCAACCATTAATCAGGCACCCGCCATCGCAAGACACATAAACTGATTGGCGTGAGTGATAGCCTGACTGAGTTCTTCATGCCGCCGCGTGGTTTCCGGGTCTTCGCCCCAAAGCTCCATCTGGTAGAGCTCTTCAAGCGTTGCCAATCGCAGCGCCTTTTCACAATCGATTTGTCCGTCTGCCAAAGCCAGGCCTATGGCAATCGACCCACACCCTGTCGTCACCTCATGCAAGCCGGTTAGCCGAAAATCGTCGAACGTCGAAACCGCAGCCTTTACGGCCTCTAACGCAGTCGTATCCTGATCAATCTGGATAATCCCTGCAGTACTGTGAAGGCCGATATTGCGCGAGGCAGATAACCAATCGAGCAGCGGTTGCCACTCGGCCCGCTGACGATCCGCGAGGTCAGTCGGTTCATCAACGCGGTAACACAGCACGTCACCCTGGCCATATGCACAGACCTGCTCAATTACATCGTTGCGCATGGCGCTTGTTCTATCGATAGCGGCATTGGCATAACGCGTCAGAGGCATAGAGAGAGGCTCGATTTCATCGTCCTGTTCCTGCCATTCCTGAACAACACTCTCCGCCAGCCCTTTTGTTGGTAGGACTAACATTTTTTTTGCCGGGGTCTTTATCGATTTATCATCAAGGAGAATGGCCCAGCCATCGCCTTCAGCAACCGTTTCAACCTTTTCGTAGAACCGTTTCATGAGGTTGCCACAAACAATGGCATTAGATCGGGACCGAAAGACTAATCGTGTCAGGGAGGTGGAGAACTTCATCCACAACGTGATGGGCACCAGCCTCGGTCAACTCATCGGGCTCGTGTACCCCCCAACTTACGCCAATCACCGCCGTTCCTGCGCTACGCGCCATCAACATATCGAATGTGGTGTCTCCGACCATCACGGCATTCTCCTTGTCGATACCAAGCTCAGAAAGAGTCTGGTTCATCAAAAAGGGGTTGGGTTTTCCAGGGCCGTTATCTGTCGTTTTCAAAGTGATGAAGCGTTTTCCGACCCCGTTAACATCTAACAAATCCTGGAGACGGCCGGAAGAACGGCTCGTGATGATAGAGAGCAGATAACCAGCTGCTTCAACTTGATCCAGGGCATTTACAATCCCCGGGAACAAGGTTTCCTGACGCGCAGGGCGCGGTCGGTGACCATTGGCAACTTCGGCGTGATACGCCTTAATCTGGGCGAATTCCTCTTCACCGGCGCCAGGCAAGAGCTCACAAATAGACTCCTCCCAAGGCAGTCCGATTATCCGCCGAATATGTTCTTTGTCAGGAGCAGGAAACCCGCAAGCCTCCCAACAAGCAAGAACTCCAGTAACGATAGAACTGGCGCTATCCAGGAGCGTACCATCAAGATCGAAAGCAGCTAAACGCAACGGAGCAGTCATTTATTGTTTCATTCCCATATCAAGGTCCGCGAAAGCGTCACCAGTCTCATTGGGGTCAAAACCGAAAAATCGCCAGGTCTTTTCCATATCCTTCGACAAAGGTGCTTCCTGTTTCATTCTGCCACCCCGCGGGTGATCAAACTCAAGAGAGCGTGCGTGAAGATGTAATTTTCGGGGGCCCGGCAAGCCATCGATAAACGCTTCCTCACCACCGTATTTTCCATCGCCCAGAATGGGTGTTCCGAGAACGTCGCAATGAACCCGGAGTTGATGAGTCCGACCCGTTTGTGGGCGCAAGGCCAACCAGGCAACTCGCCGGCCCGCCGTTTCAATCGTCGCAAAATCCGAGATCGCTGAGGGTGCATCGAGTTGCGTAACAGCCATACGCTGATGTCCAGCACTGCCCTGCTTTGTAATAGGCGCATTAATCTGTCCAGCCTTTGGGTCGGGAACGCCAACCACTAACGCCCAATAGGTCTTAGATATTTCACGGGTCCGGAAAGCAGCGGTTAATCTAGAGGCCGCAAAGGGGTTGCGTGCCAACAACATAAGGCCACTAGTATCTTTATCTAACCGGTGGACCAGCTTTGGCCTTTCCGGCGCATCGAATTTTAGCCCATCCAATAAACCATCGAGATGCGATGACACCTTGCTGCCACCCTGAACCGCAAGACCCGGCGGTTTATTAATCGCGATGATATCGTCGTCACGGTACAACACCATGGATTGCACTTTGGCGACGTCTTCCGGTGTCAACGCAAAGGCGTGCGTTTTCTTAGGCTTTTCGGTAGCACTTGCCGCGATTGGTGGCACTCTAATCGTTTGTCCTTCCTGAATACGAGTTGAAGACTTTACCCTGCCACCATCAACACGAACCTGCCCGGTCCGTAGTAATTTTTCCATTCGGCCGTGCCCGAGTTCGGGGAAATGCCGTTTGAACCAGCGGTCCAGACGAATACCATCTTCATCACCCGTTACGGGTAGGTTTTGTACATTACTCATCAAAGAAACGCCCGCGTTCCCACCATTGCCAAAAACAGCGCCGCAATACACAGGTTTATCGAGGCTGCGATATAGCTGCCTGCCAACAGCCACTGCGCACGCTCAATCATCAAGACAATTTCCAACGAAAATGCTGAAAAGGTTGTCAGGGCCCCCATCATGCCGACCGTCAAGAAGGCTCGCATTTCCTGGGTTGGAGACCAAATACTCGCCAAGATCGTTACGAGAATGCCAAGAACCGCACAGCCAAGTACATTGACCGTTAGCGTTCCCCACGGAAAAGCATTGCCCACAACCGTCTGCATATAACTTGAAATCAGATATCGCCCGACAGCACCCAGGGCACCACCGCAGGCAACCGCAACAACCATCGACATTGCTATTCTTTACCCGTCATTACGTTCATTCCGCAACTTCTCCCAATAGGCCAATCGTTTACCGATGTCCCGTTCAAATCCACGCTCTGCTGGCTGATAAAAACTTTCCCGATCCATACCATCCGGAAAACAGTTTTGTCCCGAAAATCCGTCTGGCGAATTGTGATCATATTGATATCCCTCACCATAGCCCAAATCCTTCATAAGGCCTGTCGGGGCGTTCAGAATATTCTTCGGTGGCATTAAGGAGCCCGTCCTCTTCGCAGCCGCCATAGCAGCGCTTAAACCGCTATAGGCCGCATTTGATTTAGGGGCGCTGGCGAGATAAAGGACAACTTGAGCAATAGCGAGTTCGCCTTCCGGTGAGCCCAAACGTTCATATGTATCCCATCCCGCGAGGGCTTGCGGCAGCGCGTCTGGATCAGCAAGGCCAATATCCTCTGAGGCAAACCGCACGAGACGACGCGCGACATAGAGCGGGTCCTCCCCGCCGACCAGCATTCGCGCTAGCCAGTAGAGCGATGCATCAACATCGGAGCTGCGCAGCGACTTATGGAGGGCGCTGATAAGGTTGAAATGACTCTCCTGTCCCTTGTCATAAAGCGGCGCCCGTCGCTGCACGACATCCGCTAAGCCAGCCGCATCCAAGGTCGATCCCTCTGGTAATGCAAGCAGCATTTCCGCCATATTGAGAAGATAGCGGCCGTCTCCATCTGCCATTGCCCGAACGGCGATCCGTGCATCTTCTTCTAGCGGCAGCTTTTTGTCGGATTCAGTTTCTGCTCGGAGCAGCAATCCTTCCAACGCGGCGTCGTCCAGTCGGTTAAGAACCAAAACCTGACAGCGAGACAAAAGTGGCGGATTTAACTCAAATGACGGGTTCTCTGTCGTTGCGCCAATAAGAACAATCGTCCCGTCTTCAACATAGGGTAAAAACCCATCCTGCTGCGCCCGATTAAATCGATGTATTTCATCGACAAAGAGCAAGGTACCGCGCCCCGCGTCGCGTTCACGTTTTGCTTCTTCAAAGACCTTTCGAAGGTCTGCAACGCCAGAAAAAATTGCCGAGAGAAGGACAAAATTATGGTCGGTATATTCCGCGAGTAAGCGGGCAATAGTCGTCTTACCGGTCCCCGGTGGCCCCCACAGAATAACCGATGTAAGGTTCTTCGCAGATACCATGCGTCCAATCGGGCCCTGCACATTCAGCAAGTGATCCTGACCAACGACCTCATCCAATGTTGCGGGCCGCAATTGATCGGCAAGCGGCCTCGGGGCACTGGTTTCGAAAAGGGTATCGGCCGGTGTCATTTTACCCCTCAATCACAGCCGTAAATACGCGGTCCTTGCGCTGGACGGTGATGCGCCACTTGGTCGGCGCGGTGTCGGCAATCCCTTTCAAAGTTTCCACTAACTCAACTTTGGTACCATTGATCTCCAATATCCAATCACCGGGGCGTAACCCAATACGCTGCGCAGGGCTGCGGTGCGCCGTTCCAACCACGAGCACACCACGTCTCATAGGGTCCAAAGACAGCTCTTCTGCTAATGCCGGCGACATATTGGCGACGGTGGCACCGGACAACGGTTGCTGCCCCTGCAGCGTTGTCACATCACGCAGTGGCTGTTCTGGTGGCGCCTCAAGCGTCATGATGACCGTTTTGGGCTTACCCCGTCGGATCAATGTCAATTTTGCTTTTCCACCTACCTTAAGGGTGGCAATCCTAAATCTCAGCTCGCGAGGGCCTGCAACCTCTCGTTTGTTGATATTCGTTACGACATCCCCAGATTTGATTCCGGCCTGTGCCGCCGGGCCTCCTCCATATATTTCATTTATCAAAACGCCTGTGGGGCGTGCCAAACCGAGCGACGACATTAAATCCGGCGTCAATGCCTGCCCCGCCGCGCCGAACCAAGGTCTTATGACTTTTGCGCCGTGAACGGCGTTATCGATGATACGCGCTACCATGTTGGCAGGAATGGCAAACCCAATACCTTGTGAGCCACCACTACGGCTATAAATCGCCGTGTTAACCCCAACCAGTCGCCCATCCATAGTGATAAGAGCGCCACCTGAATTGCCGGGATTGATCGCCGCGTCTGTCTGGATAAAGAAACTAAAATCAGAAATACCACCGGCGGCCCGCGCCAGAGCCGAAACGATACCCCCAGTCACAGTCTGTCCTACGCCAAACGGATTCCCGATAGCCAAAACGAGATCGCCGACTTCGAGATCATCAGAATCGCGTAACTTGAGATAAGGTAACGAGCCTTGTACGTCCTGCAATTTCAAAACCGCCAAATCAGTCTTTTCGTCGGAGAGAATGACCTTCGCTGCTAGCTCCCGGCGGTCAGAGAGAACAACCCTTATCTGATCGGCCTTTTTAATGACGTGATTGTTGGTAATGACGATACCTTCGGAACGGACAATAACACCCGACCCGAGAGAATTCTCAACGCGTTTACGCGGTGCTCCGAACTTAAAAACATTCTCACCAAAGAACTGGCGAAAAAAAGGGTCGTTCAGAAAGGGTGAGCGGGCGCTACGGACCACGCGTTTTGTATAAATATTTACGACAGCCGGGGCCGCCTGCTTTACCAAGGGTGCGTAGGAAAGCTGTATCTCGCGTTGCGATTTAGGCAGGCGTTTTTCTGCCGCCAACACCGGGGCTGTAACGCATACCGTTAAGAGCACTGCTAAACCGGTTTGGGCTAATCTTTTCAAATCCATCATCTTTCGTATTTATCGAGTTACGGCATGTTAAGCGATAGTTTGAATGCCGAAAACAAAAGAGGCAGCCACTGGCTGCCTCTTCGAATTCATTCGGCGCTGGTCAGCTAAGCTACAGCAGCTTCCGGCTCCAACTCTTCCGGTACGTTTTGAGGGGGACCAGAATCCTGTCCTTTTGCCTCGACATCGCGATCAATCAGTTCGATTACAGCCATTGGCGCGTTATCTCCGTAACGGTAACCCGCTTTGAGAACGCGGGTATAACCGCCATCACGATCTGCGTAACGATCAGCAAGCACAGAGAAAAGCTTCTCAGCAATGGCACGATCATTGTTCAGACGGCTCAAAGCCTGACGTCGCGCATGCAAAGAACCACGTTTACCCAGTGTGATCAGACGATCCACGACGCTGCGCAGTTCCTTGGCTTTAGGCAAGGTTGTTTTAATTTGTTCATGCTTCAGCAACGCAACAGACATGTTGCGGAACAAAGCTTTGCGATGTGAACTCGTCCGGTTAAGTTTCCGGCCGCTCATTCTATGGCGCATATTCCTGGCTCCAGATCAGTAAGGTTCTTCGAGCCGCTTCGCGAGCTCTTCAATATTTTCGGGTGGCCATTCAAGGATTTCCATGCCGAGATGGAGACCCATCTGCGACAGAACTTCCTTAATCTCATTAAGAGATTTCCGGCCAAAGTTCGGCGTCCGCAACATCTCCTGCTCGGATTTCTGAACGAGATCACCAATATAAATGATGTTGTCATTCTTCAGGCAGTTTGCCGACCGAACTGACAATTCAAGTTCATCAACCTTGCGCAGCAAGTTTTTGTTGAACTCTGGTTCAGCCGGTGCTTCGGTATCCTGAGCAACCGTCGGTTCCTCGAAGTTAATGAAGGGCCGTAACTGATCCTGCAGAATACGCGCTGCGAGCGCGACTGAATCATCTGGCGTCACTGTGCCATCGGTTTCGACATCGATAGTCAACTTGTCATAATCCGTGACCTGTCCAACGCGCGTATTATCAACCCGGAACGAAACGCGGCGCACGGGGCTATAAATTCCATCAATTGGCACGAGGCCAATCGGTGTGTCTTCCGCGCGCATTTGCGCGGCAGCGACATATCCCATACCGGTCGTTACCGTCATCTCCATATTCACCTTTGCACCGTCATCAAGCGTGCAAATCACAAGATCAGGATTGACGATTTCAACATCATGCGATGCTTCAATCATACCGGCAGTCACTTCTGCCGGCCCTTCAGCTGAGAGCGCGATCCTGCGTGGCTCATCGCCATGATAACGCAATGCAAGCGATTTTAGGTTAAGGACGATATCCGTGACATCCTCGCGAACACCCGGGACTGATGAGAACTCATGCAACACGCCATCGATTTGAACGGCTGTGACCGCAGCACCCTGCAATGACGAAAGCAGAACACGACGCAACGCATTTCCCAACGTCAGACCAAAACCACGTTCTAACGGTTCAACGACGATCGTGCCGATGCGGGCTTCGTCGAAACCCGGCGTAACTTCCAGTTTGTTCGGTTTTATAAGCTCTTGCCAATTTTTTTGAATCACGAGTGTAACCTCATTCTCACTTGGGGACCGTAGCCCGCCATGCATTTAATCTTTAAGACGGTCCTTACCGTCAATCCATTTGCTAACGCGGCTTAGACCCGCCGACGTTTACGCGGCCGACATCCGTTGTGCGGTATCGGTGTTACATCCTTGATAGCAGTGATCGTAAAACCAACCGTCTGCAAAGCCCGTAACGCTGATTCCCGTCCTGAACCAGGTCCTTTGACTTCCACTTCCAAGGTCTTCATTCCGTGTTCCATCGCCTTGCGACCGGCATCTTCAGCGGCCATTTGCGCGGCGTACGGCGTGGACTTCCGTGATCCCTTAAAACCGGACTGACCGGCAGAGGACCACGCGATTGTATTACCCTGCGCATCGGCAATGGTAATCATCGTGTTGTTAAACGTTGCATTCACATGGGCGATGCCAGAGGTGATGTTTTTTCGTTCGCGTTTTCGAACGCGGGTTGCTGCAGGCTTAGCCATTATATTTTCCTACCGTGCGTTAGTTTCTGCCAGTAATCGGGCGGGCACGTCCCTTACGGGTTCGTGCATTCGTATGCGTACGTTGTCCTCGTACTGGCATGCCACGGCGGTGACGCAAACCGCGGTAACAACCCAAATCCATCAAACGCTTTATATTCATTGCGATGTCGCGGCGAAGCTCGCCTTCAACGCGGAAATCCTGATCAATAACCTCACGAATGCGACCAACTTCATCATCACTCAGTTCGTTCATGCGTATCGTTGCATCAACCCCTAAGTCTGCACAGATTTTCGATGCCGTCGTCCGACCAATCCCGTGGATATAGGTCAGGGCAATCCCTGTAGGCTTATTTGGTAGGTTTACACCCGATATCCGCGCCATGCCGCGTTCTCCTCGTTAAGGCGATAAACGCCTTGATTTTCAGTTACTTTTACCTGCGCCCGAAGGTGCCGGATTATAGGAACTCTCGTATGCAAGTCAACAATCACGCGCCGCCTATGACGGCCTCAATTTCTGCCGTCACATTGGCAATTTCTGCCAGCGCATCGACCGTTCTCAAACTATCTTTTCCCCGGTAATACGGGAGTAACGGGGCCGTTTGGGCCTCGTAAGCATCAAGCCGTTTCCGCACAGTCTCGGCATTGTCGTCTGAACGGCGCGAAAACTCCGTTTTACCGCAATGATCACATACACCATCTTTAACCGGTTTCTGAAAATCATCGTGATAGCCAGCGCCACAGCCAGCACAGCTAAACCGTCCAGCAATCCGCCTAGTCAAGACATCGGCATCAACCGACATCTCTATCACGTGGTCTACTTTCATGCCTTTTGCATTAAGCATTTCATCGAGAGCTTCTGCCTGGGCGGTTGTCCGTGGGAAACCATCGAGAATAAATCCATTGGTGCAATCAGGCTGATCAATGCGTTCAGAGATCATTCTAATCATAATTTCATCCGGCACTAACGCCCCGGAATCCATGATGCTTTTCACTTCCTGACCAAGTTCGCTACCGGAACTAATCGCTGCCCGCAGCATATCGCCTGTCGAGAGCTGGATAAGCCCATGACGGCGCTCAAGCTCTTGGGCTTGCGTGCCTTTTCCGGCACCAGGCGGACCTAACAGAATCAAATTCATCCGCGACGCCCTCTCAGACGTGATTTCTTGATTAGCCCTTCATACTGGTGGGCCAACAAATGCGACTGAACCTGAGCAACCGTATCCATCGTCACGGTCACGACAATCAGGAGACTGGTACCGCCGAAATAGAACGGAACCGAATATTTTGAAATCAACAATTCAGGCAAAATACTAATCGCGATGAGGTAAAGGGCGCCAAAAACTGTCAAACGGGTGAGAATAAAATCGAGATACTCTGCCGTATTTTTTCCGGGACGAATTCCAGGCAGAAAACCGCCATTCTTCTTCAAATTGTCCGCCGTTTCACTCGGGTTGAAGACAACTGACGTGTAGAAAAAGGCAAAAAAGCCGATGAAGAGAGAATACAGAATTAGATACATCGGTTGCCCACGGCCCAAATAAGCCGTGACCGTACCGAGCCATTCAGGACCTGCGTTCGCCGTGAAGCTCGCCAATGTAATTGGAAGCAGCAGGAGCGAGCTCGCGAAAATCGGCGGAATTACGCCCGCAGTATTCACCTTAAGCGGCAAATGCGAGCTGTCGCCGCCAAACATCTTATTGCCGACCTGGCGCTTGGGATATTGCACAACAACTCGTCGCTGAGCTCGTTCCACATAGACGATCACAGCAATTACCGCCATCGCCATAAGCAGGAAGAAGACAATCAAACCTGCGGGAAGAGCGCCTGTACGACCAAGCTCAAGAGTACCAGCCAACGCAGACGGCAACTCAGCCACGATACCGGCAAAAATAATCAACGAAATACCGTTGCCAACGCCGCGGGCCGTAATCTGCTCGCCTAACCACATCAAAAACATCGTGCCACCGACAAGCGTGATCACCGTCGTTGCCCGGAAGAACAGGCCAGGATCAATAACAGCAGACCCTTGGGATCCAGTCATTCCTTCGAGGCCGACCCCAATGCCATATCCCTGCAAGGTCGCGAGAACGACTGTGCCGTACCGGGTATACTGATTAATCTTTTTGCGGCCGGGCTCGCCCTCTTTTTTCAGAGCAATAAAATAGGGCGAAACTGCCGTCAGCAGCTGCATGATAATCGCTGCCGAAATATAGGGCATAATGCCGAGCGCAAAGATCGTCATACGACCAAAGGCACCACCGGCAAACATGTTAAACATGCCGAGAATGCCGCTTGCCTGGCGTTGGAATATCTCCTGCAAGATGCTTGGATCAATTCCCGGCAATGGAATATAGGTGCCCAAACGATAAACGATCAGCGCGCCAAGCGTGAACCACAGCCGTTTCTTCAATTCAGTCGCTTTTGACAGCTGACCAAAATTGATATGAGCGGCTAATTGTTCGGCGGCAGATGCCATATCGTTCTCCGGTGGGCGCTAAATCGCCCGGTCTAAATCAGGACGGCGCGTCTTCTGTGGAAGCGTCGTCATCAGCAGCAGCGCTGGCCGCCGCTTTTGCAGCTTTAGCGGCCTTTTTATCCTTCTTTGCCTGACCTTTAGGCGCTTTATCGGCCTTTAGAGGTTCGGACAATTTGATAGAGCCACCGGCTTTCTCCACTGCGGCAATCGCAGCTTTAGACGCACCAGCAACTTCAATATCAATCTTGGAGGTCAACGCCCCTTTTGCAAGGAGTCGTACACCATCTCGCGCAGTTTTGATCAATCCTGCACCGCGGAGCGCTTCTTCATTAATAAGCGAGGATGCGTCGATTTTTTTTGCATCAATAGCTGCCTGAAGACGTCCGAGATTCACTTCCCGGAAATTCTTGCGGAAAATATTGTTAAACCCGCGCTTCGGCAAACGCCGAAAAAGTGGCATCTGGCCACCTTCGAAACCTGCCAGGGCGACACCGCTTCGAGATTTTTGGCCTTTTTGACCCTTACCGGATGTCTTACCCAATCCTGAAGAAGCACCGCGACCAACACGTTTACGCGGTTTGGTGGCTCCCGGATTATCGGAAAGCTGGTTCAATTGCATTTTACTACCTCAATGCGCCGAAGCGCCCTTATTTAATCGTCTTCAACACGGACGAGATGACTGACCTTGTTGATCATGCCGCGCACCGCCGGCGTATCTTCAAGTTCACGCGTACGATGTAGCTTATTTAGACCAAGACCAATCAACGTCTGACGTTGATCCGCAGGCCGCCCGATCGGACTTCCCGTCTGCGTTACCTTTACCGTGCTATTAGCCATCGGACGCCTCCGCGGCTACGGGAGCATTTTCCGTGCCACCACGTGGACCAAGAATATCAGAGACCTTGCGGCCCCGGCGGGCGGCTACTGAACGGGGCGACTGAAGAAGCTTCAGAGCCTCGAATGTTGCCTTCACCATGTTATAGGGGTTCTGCGAACCATTTGATTTCGCCACAACATCCTGGACACCCAACGTTTCAAATACAGCACGCATCGGGCCACCAGCGATAATGCCTGTTCCCGGAGGCGCTGCACGACAAATCACGTGCCCGGCACCGAAATCGCCTTTGACATCATGATGCAATGTACGACCTTCACGAAGCGGGACACGGATCATTTTGGTTTTGGCCTGTTCGGTAGCTTTACGAATAGCCTCAGGAACCTCGCGGGCTTTTCCCGAGCCAAAACCTACGCGACCCTTTTCATCACCAACAACGACCAAGGCAGCAAAACCAAATCGGCGGCCACCTTTTACAACTTTGGCAACCCGGTTAATACCAACCAGCTTGTCTACCAGTTCCGTCTGCTCAGGACCGCCGTCGCGACCGCGTCCACGACGTTGGTCATTTCGCTGACCTGCTCTCGGCGTACGTGCCATCTTTGTTACTCCGTCAGAATTTCAAGCCGGCTTCACGCGCGGCATCAGCCAACGCCTTGACGCGGCCATGAAACAGATAAGAACCTCGGTCGAACACAACGTCGTTCAACCCTTTTTCAACAGCCCGTTCGGCGACAAGCTTGCCAACAGCGGCCGCCGCATCCTTCGTTGAACCGGACTTCATGCCATCCCGTAATTCCTTTTCCATAGAGGAAGCTGAAACAACGGTGTTGCCATTCAAATCATCGATGATCTGGGCATAGATATTCTTGTTAGAACGGAACACCGAAAGGCGGGGACGCCCACCACCGGTTTTGCGAATACGGGATCGTATGCGCTGTTTCCGTCTCTCTTTTAATGCATTCGTTTTCAACATGCTGCGGCCCTACTTCTTTTTACCTTCCTTGCGGAGGATAAATTCATTTTCATACCTAACGCCCTTGCCCTTATAGGGTTCAGGTTTTCTGTATTTGCGAATATTCGCCGCAACTTGACCGACCAATTGGCGATCAGCACCGCTAACTGAAACCGCTGTCGGGCTTTCGCATTTGATCGTAATGCCCTCGGGGATCGGATGCCGGACTTCATGGCTAAACCCGAGCTGCAGCACCAGAAACTTGCCTTGTACGGCAGCACGATAACCAACACCAACGATCTCGAGGTTGATGGTGAATCCTTCGGCAACGCCCGTGACAATATTCTGCACCAAGCTGCGGGTCGTTCCCCACATCGCACGTGCCTGTTGACTGTCATTCCGAGCCTTCACGCGCACCAAATTGTCTTCCTGGCTGACCTCAACATCATCAACCACATTCACGCTCAACTCTCCGAGCTTGCCCTTTGCCGTAACAAGCTGCCCAGCGATACTAAGCGTAACGCCATCAGGCACAGTTACAGGGCTTAAACCAACGCGTGACATTTTCGTCTCCTAGAAAACCGTACAAATGACTTCGCCGCCAACGTTCTGCGCCCGCGCTTCCCCATCGGAAAGCACGCCACGCGGCGTTGACAGAATCGAAATCCCCAGCCCGTTATATACGCGCTGTAAATCTTTGATCTTCGAATAGACGCGCCGTCCGGGCCGCGACACACGATGCAGCTCCTTAATCACCGGCTCGCCTTCGTGATATTTGAGTTCTATCCGAATTTCGGGCAATTCCCGCTCGTCCTGCTGAAGCTCATATCCGCGGATATATCCTTCACGTTGCAGAACATCGAGGACTCCGACCCGAAGTTTGGAGGATGGACTATTGATAGCACCTTTATTCGCACTTTGACCGTTGCGAATTCTGGTCAGCATATCACTGATGGGATCACTCATTGTCATCGTTACTTCTCTCTCACCAGCTCGACTTAACCATGCCGGGAATATGTCCATTTGACGCAAGATCGCGCAAAGCAATCCGCGAAATCTTAAACTTGCGATAATAAGCGCGCGGACGACCCGATACTTCACAGCGATTCCGAATTCTTGTCGGCGCTGAATTGCGCGGCAACTCAGCCAACTTTAATCTCGCCGCAAAACGCTCTTCAGCCGGTATCGACTGATCACTCGCGATCGCCTTAAGCCGGTTTCTCCGCGATGCAAATTTCTTTGCCAAGCGGATACGTTTCCGGTTCTTTTCAACAGCGCTGGTCTTTGCCATGCAAACTCTCCCGCAGTCCTTCGTTTAGTTAATCGGCAAATTCAAGCCCTTAAGCAGGGCCTTTGCCTCGTCATCCGTCTTCGCAGACGTGACAATTACGATATCCATCCCGCGCATTTCATCGACTGTGTCATAATCGATTTCGGGAAATACAATCTGTTCCTTCAAACCAAGTGCATAATTACCGCGCCCGTCAAAGCTGTTTGGTGACAGGCCGCGAAAGTCACGAACCTGTGGCAATGCGATATTGATAAGACGATCCAGAAATTCATACATGCGATCACGACGTAGGGTGACTTTGCAGCCAACCGACATCCCCTCACGCAATTTAAAGGTAGCAACCGACTTCCGAGATTTGATGACGACTGGTTTCTGACCGGCAATCAGCGACATCTCATTTGCCGCAGCGTCAATTTTCTTCGAATCTGAAGCGGCTTCGCCAACACCCATATTGATGACAACCTTTTCCAGGTATGGCACTTCCATTGTATTGCCATAGCTAAAAGCCGTTACCAACTCGGGCTTCACAACGTCTTTATAATGTTCCTGCAAACGAGTCATCGAACTGCCTTTAATCAATCATCTCGCCAGAGCCGCGTGCGACGCGGACCTTCCGGCCGTCCTCTAGGACTTTGAAACCAACTTTGGTGGGCTTACCACTATCCGGATCGACCAACGAAACGTTGGAAACGTGGATCGACGCTTCTTTTTCATCGATCCCACCGGGGTTGTTCTGTGATGGCGCAGTATGGCGTTTAACAATATTTACGCCCTGAACAATTACGCGCTGATCATCGCGTAACACGCGAAGAACATCACCAGACTTACCTTTGTCGCGGCCTGTTAGAACGACAACGTTGTCGCCCTTACGAATTTTTTTGGTCATTTTGTTACTATTCGTCATAACGTCGAGCCCTCACAAAACTTCTGGTGCAAGGGAAATAATCCGCATGAAACTACGGCCCCGCAATTCGCGCGTTACCGGCCCGAAGATACGTGTTCCGATGGGCTCACCCTGCGGATTAATCAAGACGGCTGCATTCCGATCAAAACGGATCGACGTGCCATCAGGGCGATGAATTTCCTTAGCAGTACGCACGATAACCGCTTTGTGGATATCACCCTTTTTAACGCGACCGCGCGGAATAGCTTCCTTAACCGTGACCACGATTGTGTCGCCAATACTGGCGCTCCGACGGCGGCTACCACCAAGAATACGGATACATTGCACCCGGCGTGCGCCGGAATTATCCGCTACTTCTAAATTTGTTTCGACGTGAATCATTGTATTACTTTCCAGCAGGTACGGCGTTATTCACCGTCAGCCAGTACCTCCCAGCGCTTGGATTTGGAAATTGGACGACATTCGCGAATACGAACATTGTCACCGGTCTTGAAAGCGTTTTCAGGATCGTGCGCGGCATATTTCTTCGATTGCCGAATAAACTTTCCATAAAGCGGATGACGCACCCGGCGCTCAACTCGAACGGTAATCGTTTTGTCCGTTTTGTCGGACACTACAACACCCTGCAACATTCTCTTTGGCATGACTTACCCCTGCACCGCGGCTTGACGACGTTCGCCCATCACGGTGCGAACCCGCGCAATATCCCGCCGAACCTGGCGAATACGCGCTGTGGCTTCCAACTGGCCGCTGGCCCGTTGGAAGCGCAAATTAAGTGCTTCCTTTTTAAGCTCTTGGACCTGATCCTTGAGCTCATCATCGGTTTTCGTTCTGATATCAGCCGCGTCCATCACACTATCCTTATTCGGCCAACCGTTTGACGACACGCGTCTGCAACGGCAACTTCGCAGCGGCCAATGCCAACGCAACCCGCGCAATTGGCTCCGGTACACCATCGACTTCAAACATGATCCGGCCCGGTTTTACACGGCACGCCCAATATTCTGGAGCACCCTTACCTTTACCCTGCCGAACTTCCGCAGGCTTTTGCGATACTGGAACATCGGGGAAAACCCGGATCCACACGCGGCCAGCACGTTTCATATGCCGGGTAATAGCCCGCCGCGACGCCTCAATCTGCCGCGCCGTAATTCTGCCTGGCGTCGTTGCCTTCAAACCATAGGACCCAAAGTTCAAAAGAGTGGCACCCTTGGCATTACCATGGATACGGCCCTTATGAGCCTTACGGAACTTTGTACGTTTGGGAGATAACATTTTCTTGAATCCTTCCTGCTAAATCCCGTCAGCGCGCCGGTTGTTGTTCTTGAGCACGCTTGTCTTGCGCCATTGGATCATGAGCAAGTACTTCGCCCTTAAAGATCCAAACTTTTACGCCGCAAGCGCCATAAGTCGTCCGTCCGGTTGCTGTACCGTAGTCAACATCAGCCCGCAGCGTGTGCAACGGTACGCGACCTTCGCGATACCACTCCGTACGAGCAATCTCTGCTCCACCAAGCCGACCGCCGCAGTTGATCCGAATTCCCTCAGCACCCAGTCGAATTGCAGACTGAACAGCCCGTTTCATAGCGCGACGAAAAGCAACACGTCGTTCAAGCTGCTGTGCAATGTTCTCAGCAACAAGTTTTGCATCAATTTCTGGTTTCCGAATTTCAACGATGTTCAAATTAACGTCGCTGCCGGTCATCCGTGAGAGCTCTAGGCGCAGTTTTTCGATATCCGCGCCCTTTTTACCGATTACAACACCGGGACGTGCTGAGTGAATCGTGACACGCGCTTTCTTTGCGGGCCGCTCAATGACGACTTTCGAAACACCAGCTTGGCTCAGCCTGTCGAAGAGATATTCGCGAAGCTTAATATCTTCATGAAGCATGTCGCCGTACTGATCTTCCGCATACCAGCGAGAATCCCAGGTCCGGTTAATGCCGAGCCGAAGCCCGATTGGGTTGACCTTCTGTCCCATTAATTGGCCTCCTCGCGCTCGCGCACGACAACAGTCAAATTGCTAAAAGGTTTTGTGATACTGCCGGTGCGGCCACGAGCTCGCGGACGAAACCGTTTGAGCGCGAAAGCGCGGCCGACCGTTGCTTCTGCAACGTAAAGACGATCCACATCGAGCTGATGATTATTTTCAGCATTGGCAATCGCAGATTTGAGAACCTTCTCTACATCACCAGCGATCCGCTTCGGTGAGAAGGCAAGATCAGCCAACGCTTTTCCTGCATCTTTTCCGCGGATGAGACCAGCAACCAAATTAAGCTTTTGCGGGCTAATACGGATTGCTTTTGCAAACGCCATAGATTCATTGTCTTTTAAACGGCGTGGAACAGACTTCTTACCCATTAAGCCCTCCGCACTTTCTTATCCGCGCCGTGCCCACGATAGGTACGCGTTGGAGAGAACTCACCAAACTTATGACCAACCATGTTTTCAGTAACCAGCACTGGGATAAACTTTTGGCCGTTATAAACGCCAAAAGTAAGGCCGACGAATTGTGGCAAAATAGTCGAACGACGCGACCAGATGCGAATGATTTCTTTACGTCCAGAACCACGGGCAGCTTCTGCTTTCTTAAGCAGATAACCATCCACAAACGGTCCCTTCCAAACTGAACGAGCCACGAGCCCTCTCCTCTAACGCTTATGCCGGCGGCGCATGATATATTTATCGCTGGGCTTCTTGCCCCGCGTGCGCTTGCCTTTTGTGGGAACACCCCAAGGGGTGACTGGATGCCGACCACCGGAACTGCGGCCTTCGCCGCCGCCATGCGGATGATCAACCGGGTTCATGGCAACACCGCGAACAGACGGGCGTTTACCGAGCCAGCGATTACGGCCCGCCTTACCCATATTGGTGTTTTTATTATCGGCATTGGATACCGAACCAACCGTCGCCATACAACGTGCCGGAACCATACGAAGCTCACCCGAACCAAGCCGGAGCTGCGCAAAACCGGCATCTTTACCGACCAACTGCACATAAGCACCAGCAGCGCGGGCGATTTGTCCGCCGGCCCCGGGCTTCATTTCGATATTGTGAATGATTGTTCCAACGGGGATGTTTTCCATCGGCATTGCGTTACCAGGCTTAATATCTACCCGCTCACCGGCAATAACCTGATCACCAACCGCGATCCGTTGCGGCGCAAGAATATAGGAAATTTCGCCATCGCTATACTTGATCAACGCGATAAATGCTGACCGGTTAGGGTCATATTCAAGGCGTTCTACCGTTGCCGCAACATCAACTTTACGACGTTTGAAGTCGATTTTGCGATAGCGCCGTTTGTGACCACCGCCACGGCGACGCATCGTAATGCGACCGAGATTATTACGACCACCCTTGCTATTCAGGCCTTCGGTCAGATTTTTGACCGGCTTCCCTTTCCAGAGCTCTGATTTATCAACCAGAACCAGGGCACGTTGCGACGGGGTCGTCGGTTTAAAGTTTTTCAACGCCATAATTTAGATTCCCGTCGTCACATCGATCATTTCGCCTTCGGCGAGAGATACGATGGCTTTCTTGTAATCCGGACGCTTGCCGAGTTTGCCCCGGAAACGTTTGAGTTTACCCTTTTGCCGCAAAGTATTGACGGCATTGACCTTGACCTTAAACAGCTGCTCAACAGCGGCTTTGATCTCCAGCTTATTTGCCGACAACGGCACCCGGAACGTAATCTGATTATGCTCTGAACCCATGGTCGACTTTTCCGTCACCATTGGGGACAGAATTATGTCATACGCCTCAATCATCGAAACCGAGACTGGCTTTTCGCGACGCGCGCTCATTTCAACCGCTCCACCAAGTGAGTAACCGCATCCTTGGTCAGCACCAGCGTATCGCGGCGCAGGATGTCATAAACATTCGCGCCCTGCTGCGGCAGGACATCGATCAACGGGATGTTTGCTGCGGCTTTCGCGAAATTTGAATCAACTTCAGGTCCCGAAACGATCAATGCAGATTTCAATCCAAGGGCGGAAAGCTGAGCCGACAAGGACTTGGTCTTTGCATCTCCCGTTTTCGCATCATCTAGAACAATCAGCTTGCCAGCGGCCTGCTTACTCGAAAGCGCGGTCTTAAGCGCTAGACGACGAACCTTTTTATTCAGACTAATTGCATGAGACCGAACAACCGGACCAAAAACTGTTTGACCACCGCGGAACTGAGTTGCCCGTAGGCTACCAGCACGCGCGCGACCGGTACCCTTCTGGTTCCAGGGTTTCGCTGTCGTACCGCGGATTTCTCCGATGGTCTTGGTCTTGTGATTACCACCGCGCCGTTTGGCGAGTTGATAATTGACCATGCGCGACAGGATATCCTGTCGGACAGCAACTCCAAAAACCGCCTCGTCGAGATCGACTGATCCGGATTTCTTGTTTTCAAGCGTGACGACGTCGCACTTCATCGTGCTCAATCCTTCTTCTCTTCTTCAGCGTCAGCGGACGCTTCTTCGGGAGCCTCTACAGGGGCCTCTTCAACTGGCGCTGCTTCTTCAACAGGAGCGTCTTCTACAGGAGCTTGGTCTTCGGTCGCAGCAACATCAGCGCCACCAACCAGTCCTGCGGGAAACGGTAAATCATCCGATTGCATCTTCTTAATTGCATCGGAAATATAGACATAACCGCCCTTGGATCCCGGAACGGCACCTCTGATCAAAACCAAACCACGATCAGCATCAGTTGAAACAACTTCAAGGTTTTGGGTGGTTGTCCGGACAGCACCCATATGGCCGGCCATTTTTTTGCCCTTCCATACCCTGCCTGGGTCCTGACTGTTACCTGTCGAACCATGACTTCTGTGACTGATCGAAATACCATGCGATGCTTCAAGGCCTTTGAAGTTATGGCGTTTCATCGCACCCGCAAAACCCTTGCCAATACTTGTTCCGACAACATCGACATGTTGGCCCGCGACGAAATGGTCGGCGGAAAGTTCAGCACCAACAGAGAGCAACGCATCATCGCTAACACGGAATTCAGCGACTTTACGCTTCGGCTCAACCTTTGCTTTAGCAAAATGGCCGCGCATCGATTTTGAAACATTCTTCGGCTTGGCGCCGCCCCAGCCGAGCTGGACTGCGTTATAGCCGTTAGCCTCTTTTGTGCGGACATCAACAACTTGCAAATTGTCCACTTTGAGCACTGTCACGGGTACATGTTGCCCATCCGCCGTAAAGACGCGGGTCATACCCATTTTCTGTGCGATTAAACCCGTACGCATCAAACCAATCCTAAAGCTTAATCTCGACATCTACGCCAGCGGCGAGATCGAGTTTCATCAAAGCGTCAACCGTCTGTGGTGTCGGGTCGACGATATCAAGAAGGCGCTTATGAGTTCTGATTTCGAACTGTTCGCGCGACTTTTTGTTAACGTGTGGTGACCGCAGAACTGTAAATTTCTCGATCTTGGTAGGCAGCGGGATAGGACCACGCACCTGAGCACCCGTCCGTTTAGCAGTATTGACGATCTCATGCGTCGACGTATCGAGCACGCGATGGTCAAACGCCTTGAGGCGAATGCGAATACTCTGGTTGTCCATCTCCGTTTACCTTTCTCGACCAAACAGTCTTAAAATACGATCAGCCCTAAGCCTTAATAGAAGCGACGACGCCAGCACCAACGGTACGGCCGCCTTCGCGGATCGCAAACCGAAGCCCATCATCCATCGCAATCGGCTGGATCAACGTCACTTCCATCGTGATGTTATCTCCAGGCATCACCATCTCTGTTCCCTCCGGAAGAACAACCGACCCCGTCACATCCGTCGTCCGGAAGTAAAACTGAGGACGATAGTTCGAGAAAAACGGCGTATGACGACCGCCCTCTTCCTTCGTCAGGATATAAGCCTCGGCCATAAACTGTGTATGCGGTGTAATAGACCCCGGCTGTGCCAGAACCTGACCACGCTCAACATCTTCACGGTCAACACCCCGCAGCAAGCAACCAACATTGTCACCCGCTTCGCCGCTGTCCAGAAGCTTACGGAACATCTCAACGCCCGTAACAACCGTCTTCTCGGTGTCTTTAAGACCAACAATCTCAATCTCGTCACCGACATTCACAATGCCGCGCTCAATACGTCCCGTCACAACCGTGCCACGCCCAGAGATCGAGAACACATCCTCAATCGGCATCAAGAAAGGCAGATCCTTCGGACGATCAGGTTGCGGGATATACTCATCAACCGCTGCCATCAGAGCCAGGATCGCATCATGACCCGTCTCTTTGTCACCGTCTTCAATCGCCCCAAGCGCCGTACCCGAAATAATCGGAATATCGTCCCCCGGGAACTCATAAGAACTCAGAAGCTCACGGATCTCCATCTCAACCAACTCAAGAAGCTCAGGATCATCAACCTGATCAACCTTGTTCATAAAGACAACAATCGCCGGAACACCAACCTGGCGCGCAAGCAGGATATGCTCACGCGTCTGAGGCATCGGGCCATCGGCAGCTGATACAACCAGGATAGCGCCATCCATCTGTGCCGCGCCTGTGATCATGTTCTTCACATAGTCAGCATGACCTGGGCAGTCCACATGCGCGTAGTGACGGGCTTCCGTCTCATACTCAACATGCGCCGTTGCAATCGTGATACCGCGCTCCTTCTCTTCTGGAGCCTTATCAATCTGGTCGTACGCCGTAAAATCAGCACCACCGCTCTCGGCAAGCACCTTCGTAATCGCCGCCGTCAACGTCGTCTTGCCATGGTCAACGTGACCAATCGTTCCGATGTTGCAATGCGGCTTCGTACGCTCAAACTTCTCCTTCGCCATCGTATTATCCCTTATCTATCTGGCCCGCATCTATCTGGGCCGTCGTGTCTTCGTAAAACGTGCCTACGTTAAATCATCACGGTGAACAGTATTTTCAAGAACATGGCTTTATCCAATGCTGGAGCGGGCGGAGGGAATCGAACCCTCATAACCAGCTTGGAAGGCTGGGGCTCTACCATTGAGCTACGCCCGCATAAAAAGCCAGTAATGTTCAATCAATTTCTATTCGCCGAACCTTCTTTCTAAAAACCTAACCAAACCCTTACAAACTAACATCTTCCGGTACTAGCATCCCCAAAACCATCTGGATGGTGGAGGGGGTTGGATTCGAACCAACGTAGGCGTAAGCCAACGGGTTTACAGCCCGTCCCCTTTAGCCACTCGGGCACCCCTCCTAGTTCCAATCCAGTTAGATGGAAGAATTAGCGAGCAAATACGGGAATTTAGGTTCGCTTGTCAATGTCCTAAATGAGCCAAACAAAAAAGACCCCCTGCCCGTTGATTTCCATTGGCGAGCGGGAGGTTTGCTTTACCATTCAATTGCGGCGCAATATAGAAGGGTAAAACTATAAGTGCAAGGAGAACAAAAACATGGCGGGGGGCCGTTCAAGACGCCGTAAAAACCCGGGAACGTCAGGAAATTCACAAGAAATGTGGATTTACGGCCACCATGCTGTTTTTGCGGCTCTAAAAAATTCTGACCGAATGGCCAAACGCGTCTTGCTTTTACGGGACTCCTTACCAGAGGATGAGCCATTTCCATCGGAAATCGATATAAAACCTGAAATAGTCTCCCGCGATCAGCTCGAAACGGCATTACCGCCCGGCGCAGTGCACCAAGGAATGGCCGCCTTAATGAGCCCTCTTCCCATAATTGCCGTGGAAGATATCTGCGCCAAAGCCGAAAATCAGCAAAAGGCGCTGGTCGTCGTCCTCGACCGAGTATCAGATCCCCAAAATATAGGCGCAATCATCCGATCTGCGGCAGTTTTTGGGGCTATTGCAGTTGTAATACAGGACCGCAATGCGCCGCAGATCACTGGCGTTATTGCCAAGGCCGCGTCCGGGGGCATCGAAGAAGTACCCCTCGTCAGAGTTACCAACCTGTCGCGCGCTATTGAAACCCTCAAAAACAGCAAGTTTTGGTGCATTGGTCTGGATTCTGAAGCCCCTGGTGACATGCAACAAATTAAGCAACCCTCCCACACTGCGCTGGTTTTAGGTGCAGAAGGCGCTGGATTACGGCGATTGGTCAGAGAAAATTGCGATGAATTAGTCCGAATTGAGGGGTCGGGTGCGATCGCAAGCCTCAATGTCTCTAATGCTGCGGCTGTCGCGCTATACGCCTTAAGCAGGGCTCCCAGCAACTAAGTCGAAGAAATGACCGCTTCAGACCGTCTTTTCGAGCTCTTAGCCAATTTCGAAGTGGCCGTCAGCCAGTCCGGTGTAGCGCGTACGGCCGGGGGAAAATCACTGCTGTCGGCTCTAACACATCTAAGTGATGGCGCGTTAAATGAAGCAGACGCTGCTTTGAGCGAATTTGAAGGCGACATGGTCGCCGCCGGTTCAACGCTCGCGGGCATAATCGCCAACGAACGAAAAGACTTCGACAATTGTAAAATTTTCCTTCTAAAGGCTATTGACGCTGACGATCCTGAATTCGACATTCTTTGTTTAACCGGAGATTTCTCACGGCATTTCGGATTTCTCGAACTCGCCATCAAGGCGTACGACCGTGCGATAGAAATTGCACCACATGCAAGCCATGCACATTTGCGCCGGGGGCAAGTCTATTCAGAAGCTGGCGACGTCTCTGCGGCGATTGACGACCTTTTGCGGGCCACTCTTCTCCAACCAAACCTCATTTCAGCGCAGGTTGCCTTGGGTGATGAATATCGTTCGGCCAATATGACCGATGCCGCCTGCAAATGTTATCGCGCAGCGCTTGATATTGATCCACAAAATGCTGCGGCTCAATCCGGGCTCGATCACACGTTAGCACTCGTTTTGCCGCAATGGCACAGTGCCATGCTCAACGACACAAACCGAAACCAGGCTTTTGAAGAAGCAATAAAAGCGGTTGTAACACCGGGTTGTAGCGTTCTCGATATTGGAACCGGAACCGGTTTGCTGGCAATGATGGCCAGCCGCGCCGGTGCCGCTACTGTAACGGGCTGCGAATCCGTTGGTGTTTTGGCAGAAACCGCGAAGACAATAGTGAACCAGAACGGGTTTAAGAATCGTATTTCTATTCTGCACAAGCGATCTCAGGATATGACTCTCGACGAAGATATTGACGAGCCTGCCGATGTTTTAGTTGCCGAGATCGTCGATGCGGGGCTCCTTGGCGAGAATGTCCTTACAGCCATCGACGACGCGCGGCGCAGGCTGTGTAAACCAGATGTCACGATCATTCCTGCCGCCGCAACCGTCTATGCCGTCCCTATCGAAAGCGAAGATCTGGCGCACGAACGGATGGTCGATACGGCAAGCGGCTTTGATATTTCGTTATTTAATGCACTGCGACCCAACATGTATCTCCAGACAAACCTGTCGAAATATCAGTGGCAAATGCTGAGCGACCCAGTACCAGTATTTAGCTTTGACTTTACACAGAATACGTTGGCATCGAGGGAAGAGAGTTTCCGCCTGACACCGCACACTGACGGCGTCGCGCATGGCGTCGCCTTCTGGTTCGATCTTCATCTCAGTTCGGAGATCACCCTGTCGACATCACCAGCTGCACCGCCTACCCACTGGCATCAAGCGGTTTACACATTCTCGGAGCCAATGGAAATTAAACAGAACGAGCCAGTGCGGCTGTTCGCGTCACATGATGAACGCAAGATCACGCTGTCGCTGGAAACCTAGCTTAACATCACTCCGCAAAGGCTGGCGCAATCTCTTCAGTGAAACGATGCATTTGTTCTTTCACCATTTCATGCGGTTTGCGCCCGACATTGAAATAGAGGATCACTTCATCAATCCCAGCAGCCTGAATATTCTTGAGACTATCGATGATTTTTGCAGGTGAGCCGATGAGAATAGAGCGATCTGAAAGATCTTCCTTCTTGGTGTTCCGCAAAACCTCGTTGATCTTCATGAAGTAATGCATGGTCGGCGGCATCTTGCTTGGGTCATCCGGGAAAGCACGCAACACGCAATTCTGGAAATAATCGATCTGATACTGGCGCCCTCGATCTTCTTCCTCCGGTGTGTCGGCGATATAGATGAAATAGCTACAGATCGCTTTTCCTGGTGTGTTGCCTTCCGCAATAGTCGCTTCCCGGTACGCATCGACAGCTTCTTTTAAACCACCAAACACCATCGCTGCTGCGAAGGGCGCATAGGCGATGTTGAATCCCTTGCGCGCCGCCAGATCGACTGAGGTCTTCGAGAATGACCCGACATAGATTGGAATGGGGTCCTGCACCGGCTTCGGTGTGATCTCCATATCATCGATATGATAATGCTCACCGTGATGCGACCAAACACCAGGGTCGGTCCAAGCCTTGTTTAAGACGTCAAGCCCTTCTTCAAACACTTCGGCCGAGGTCATAAAGTCGGCGCCAAACGGGATATACTCCTCGCGGTCATAACCGCGCCCACAGGCATAATCGACGCGACCACCCGACAGCAAATCAAGGGTCGCCCACATTTCAGCGACGTGAATAGGATGATGGATCGGCAGCACATTCACCGCCGGGGCGAGACGAATGTTTTCGGTCTCAGGGATGATACTCGCCAGCAAAATATCGGGGCGTGAATTCACGCCAAGCCGGTCAAAGTGATGTTCGCCAATCCAGGCGGAATTATAGCCTAGCTTGTCTGCGAGAATTGCTTGCTCACGAATTTCGAGAACAAAGTCAGAAGCCGACCTTGGATTATCTGGGTAGTGGTTATCCGAAAGCGTGAAATAGCCGAACTTCAATTTACTCTCCTACGCCAACGCGTATGGCACCTGCTCCGGCCCCTTAATAACGACGCGTTTGCCATCTTCGAGATAACGATACTGCTTGAACGTACCGGACCGTTTTGACCGCACAATCACCGCGATAGATTTTTCATCACCGGCAAATTCGGAATGGATCAGCCACGGTTTCACGACGTCAACATCGCCTTGCTCGCAATATTCTGCGTGGCTCTCGCTGGTCGCAAACGTGCCGTCCGAATTCTCTTCAGCATCAAAATGAACAATGCGTTCTTTGCCCGACAGAACGCCATAGATTGTCCAGGCTGACCCGTGATCGTGGATCATCGCAAAGCCGCCGGGCTTCTTGATCAATGCGTTAATCACGAACCCATAATCAGGGTCTTCATAAAACAACAAATTCTGCACCCGGTTTGTTTCCGGATTAAAGCCGGTGATCAGCCAGTCCTTGGCATGGGCTTTAACATCAGGGTCGGCGATCAATTCTTTTAAATGTTCCCGGCAAATTTCCCAGCGATCAGGTTCAGGAACACCGTCCTCAAATACTTTGCGCATTGCCACGATAAATTTTTCTACAGCCGGCAACATTGGCCGGGTCATGCCATCGGGCATATCAACCTCTCCCTTTATTGCGGGACATGAACTGACGACGAATTTCAACCATATGTGCCGCCATCACCGGATCATAATCAACTTCAGTCATTGGCTCGGGATCCCAGTAATTATACTCATCAACACCGCGGACTAGTGCCGCTGACTTTTTGCCATCGACCGGGTCATACATGGTTTCGCGGACATGCGTCGGGCAGTAATGGATCGAATAGCCGATCCGACGGTAGTCGGCATTGTTGGGCAATGAGGAATGAACCGTACATTCGTGATGAATTGAAAACTGGCCAGGCTCCAATGGCATAAAGACCGCTTTCTCTTCATCTACGTTCTTCGTGTTCTGGCCGCGCTTGAGAACGTTGTTTTCTTCGGGCGCATTTTCAAACTCGGTTTTCACCTTATGGCTTCCGGGAATGCAGCGAATGCATCCGGATTCCAGATTGCTCGGCGAAAACGCAATCCAGGCCGTTACGGTCTCCTGCGGCTCAATGCCGTAGTAATAGGTATCAGCATGCCAGGAAACGAACGTTGGCGAGTTCGGTTCCTTGACGAAAAACGATGAGCCCCAGCAAAGGATGTTTGGCCCAATCAAATCTTCCACGGCATCGAGCACTCGGTCGTTGCGAATAACGCGACTGAAAAGGCCGAAAGGTAAATGTGATTTCAGCGTCAGGCTGTCTTGCGCCGCATTACCCGTTCTCTTTTCATAATCTTCAAGACATTCCAGGCACTCCTGCGCCTCTTCGGGAGTCAGCCCATCCATTGGATTGATAAACCCGTTCTCTCTAAAGCTCTCGATCTGTTCTTCTGTCAGATGTTTTGTCATTTATGTGCCCGGTTTCTGGAGCTGCGCCTTCGTAGAGTTTGCACCTATCGGCACTCGAAAAACAAGATCACCATTGTCAATTTCTCCGGCGCCTCCTACCCTCGCCTCAAATTAAATCTGGGGTGAACAAAGATCGACATGGCAAACAATCAGCTGGATGGAAAAATCATAATCGTAACCGGCGCCGCTGGTGGCTTGGGAAGAGCCATGGTTGAAGCCCTGGTTGCCGACGGCGCAAAAGTTGCTGCGGTCGACATCGGAACAAAGAGGCTGGAAGCTCTCACCGTGATCGAGGGCCCAGGCGAAGTATTGCCCCTCGCCGCTGATTTGCGAGACACCGACGCCTGCGCCGCCATCGCAGCACGCGCTATCGAAGCCCTTGGTGGGCTACACGGCGTTGTCAATAATGCCGGTATCGGTCTGTCGAGCATTCGCGAGAATTACTATGTCGATAATATCAAATTCTGGGATGTCCCTGACGAACGCTGGCAGGCGATTTTCGACGTCAATGTTCGCGCGCCCTTCTTAATCTCTAAAGGCGCCATGCCACATCTCCTGGAGCAAGGTTGGGGACGTATCGTCAACGTCACAACGAGCATGGACACAATGATCCGTCGCGGGTGGACGCCCTATGGCCCTTCCAAAGGCGCCCTTGAAGCACAAGCCGCCTGTTGGTCCAAAGATTGCGAAGGCAGTGGTGTTACAGTCAACGTGCTAGTGCCGGGCGGACCAGCGAATACCGCGATGGTCCCTCAGGCTTCATCGCCCGACCGTGAGTCCATGGTCCAGCCAGAGGTCATGCAGGCACCCATTGTCTGGCTGATGTCAGACGACTCGGACGGCTTTAACGGCAACCGCCTGACCGGTACGGGCTGGGATAAAAAACTACCTGGACACGCCGCCGCTGAGAAAGCCGCAGCACCCGCTGCATGGCCCGGTGCGGGTCAACAAAGTGTGTGGCCGGACTTACAGCCTACCTAACGCTACAGCGGATAGACTATCGAATCCGGAATGCGGTGCGTATCGTAAATAACGCGCTTCTCTTTGAATTTCAGAACACCATCCTGCTCGACAATCAAATCGTCATAAGTCGCCGCCATCAACAGCACTGTGTCGCCATCCGGTGACGTCTGATAAATCACGACGTTGCAGCGTGACCGATACCCATCGCCTGTATCATCGACCAAGGCTGGCCCCAGTACATGACGGATGATACGTGGCGCAAACACAGCCGCGTGTTGCGTTGCGGTTGCGCGATCCACCAACATTCCGACTGATTCAAACCGCATGACACCGAGTTCCATGCCACGATCAAAATTGTCGCGAGAGACAACAGTGTAGAGACATTTATCGGTGAAGAATTGCGGCCAGTTATCCAGCGGGCCTTCGTCAATCGACGCAATGTAATTTAGTTGCAAACGTTCAATCCGTCGTAGAACAGCATCGTCTGTCACAGGCTGGCTGGTTTCTGTCTGGTCCATCAGTCGCCCGCCTTTCCGTGGCCCATGATGTCACGGTAGCGCATATAAAATCCGCGAATCAGGGACTCCGTAACAAGGTGGTCGTTGGACTCACAATCGGTTCCACCGATTTCCAGTATCGCGGCATCTCCGGTAGGAGAACCACTGAGGCCCACCTGGCTAAATTCTAGGGCTTCGGCATCGTCCAAGGTCACATAGCCAGCCGAGCCCATCAGATTAGCTTGGCGCAAACGCAAATCCTTCATCTCGTCATCATCGTCTTCGAAACCAAAAAACGTCCAGACCAGCTCATGGCTACCAGGGCCTTTTGGAATGACCTGACGGGTGGCCAAAGTGTTGCATTGTGCCTGAATGATAATGGACGGGAACAATGTCTGGATCGACAAGGTGACGTTGTCCGGGAACTCCAGACGCGGTTGAATTAAATCGTGATCCGTAAGCGAGAAATCAGGTGCGGCGATACGAACGCCGCCGGTATCTTCTTTGCCCTCTTCCGTTCCCTTTGCGGTCATCAGAACCGAATGGCCCTTGCTGTCATCAACCAAACATTTGGACTCTTGATCGAGCCGGAAAAGACCAAACGAGATCAAAAACAGATGCAGGATACCGGCGTGGTACGGGTCCTTCAGATTCTCCATCTGAAGCTTCCAGTTACAATCAATCACCTGCCGCTCGTAGCCGACGACCCGCAAGCCCCGACCATCGAAAATGCGCGTGAAGTACTTCGTCATATCAGGGCCGAGATATTCTTTAAGCGGCACGACTTCGTGATCAAAACTAGCGAATACAACACCGTTCAGGCTTTCAACCCGCAACTGCACGAGGCCGTGTGCGTTCATATCAAAGTCTGGATTAAGGCCGCCCTTGCCATTAATGCCCCGCTTAAAGGGTATACCTGTCAGCTCACCCTCCAGCGTGTATGTCCACTGATGATAGGGACACATAATAGCCGCACCGGCAACGCCGGAGAGCGCCTGACAGAGCTGGGCCCCGCGATGCGCACATCGGTTCTCGACAACGGATAGCCCGCCGTCTTCCTTGCGGATCATCAGGACTTCACGTTCACCAATAAAGTTACGACGATAGTCCCCGGCTTCGGGAATTTCACACTCGAGGCCAACATAGTTCCAGGAGGAGCCATAGAAGATGCGCTCTAGTTCCTGCGCATAGATATCTGCGTCCTGATAGACCTGAAACGGGACGCGGGTCGTCCCGGCCTCTGACCAGATATCGGTTTCTGAATTGCCCGGGGTTTGTGCGCCGTCCATGCTCTCGTTCCACCTTTAAAAATATGCCGTGAAGTTACCGTAGCAATGAGGAGCCTTCAAGCACTGGACCACGTTGATAGAGGGTGAAACAATCATCGCACCTCAAACAGGGAGACCATCATGAGCCTAGATCGCATTCAGCCCGGCGCCTGGAACAGCAAAGCTGTCATCCACGGCGACACCATCTACATGTCAGGCATTGTTGCCGATGACAAATCGGTTGGTATGAAGGCCCAAACCGAACAAGTGCTGGCCAAGATCGATGCTGTGCTTGCCGAAGCGGGATCCGACAAAACCAAGATCGTCAGTTCTGTTGTCTACATGTCCGATATGGACCTCAAGGATGAGATGAATGAGGCGTGGATGGCATGGATGGACCCGGCTTGCCCGCCCGCACGCGCTGGCGTTGGTGTCGTGCTAACATCCGGTACCCTTGTCGAAATTATGTGTGTCGCGGTCAAATAAGCTTGGCTAAACGACGTCGATTGGCCGCTTGAGAAACTTTAATGTCGGAAGCGCCGGCATAATGTCGTCCCAGTCACCATCGAACTCGATGCAGGCCACAGTGGCGGTCGCCATCTTGCCGCCCGCATTGGCAAAGCTGTCATACCCAACAACATTCGACACCAAGTCTTCCAGGCCCGGATTGTGACCGACAATCATCACGCTCCGCGCTTCATCAGGTATCGTCGCGATAAAATCGAGAAGCACTTTTTTGGGGGCGAGATACAGTGTCTGATCAACAGCAATCTGCGTTTCATCAAGTTCCAGGATACCGGCCGTGTGAAAAGCCGTCGCGGCAGCGCGTTCTGCCGAAGAGCCAAAGATGATTTCCGGCACGTGTCCTTCGGTCTGCAACCACTTGGCGATAAGTTCAACTTCCGCATAGCCTCGTATCGCCAAAGCCCGGTCGTAGTCTTCAACACCAGAACCGTTTTCTGCCTCACCGTGGCGTAGAACCAAAAGCTGCCGTGTCATCATATCTCTCACGCAAATTACCGGCACCCGTTCTACCGCATGACCGCTTTATCCGCCAAGGCGTCGATTGCTGTTGACGTCAGCCCGGCACTCAACGAACATTTCCGCATATCATTAGACGCCGATCAGGCGAGGAGAACGAGATGGGAAAATTACGACACATCGCCCTTTCAGTGGATGACCCTGAAGCGAGCTGCGAGTTTTTCAAAAAGGCCTTCGACATGGAAGAAGTCGGCCATTCCGGCACCGGGACCAAGTATCTCACCGATGGCACGGTCAATATTGCGCTTCTCAATCGCAAGGGGAAACCGCTTGGCTATGAAGGCGATGAGCCGTTTTTCGGTATCGATCACTTCGGCATCTGGGTCGATGATGTTGAAAAGGCTTGCGAACAGGTGGAAGCCGCAGGCGCAAAACACGTGATGGGCAACAAAAGCGGCGACCCCAACAGCTTTTATGAGATCAAATATCGTATGCCGACCGGCGAAATGTTTGACATTACCGCTGGCGGTTGGCGCGGTGCCGTGAAAGACGTGAAACCAGCAAACGATTAATCTGGAGAATTACCGAATGGACGTAGAACTGCCCCAGGAAATGGAAGACCGGATCGCCAGCATCAGCGATGAGGAGCTGGAGTTTCGCGGCTGGACTCGCGAGAGCATGCGCGAAGGCTACAGCAAGCGGGTCGCTGAAGATGTGAATTCTCCGCAAGTGGGCGACGCAGCACCTGACTTTCAGCTCGAACGACTGGGACCCGCAGGAGAACGCACCGGAGAGCAGATGTCGCTCTCCTCATTGCGGGGAAAACCAGTTGGATTAATCTTCGGGTCCTATACCTGACCACCTTTTCGCGTCGAGGCCGTGCGTCTCGATAATATTGCGAAACAATATGGTGATCGGGTCGAATTCCTGTGCGTCTATATCAAGGAAGCGCATCCCACAGACGGCTCACAATCACCGCCCAATATTGAAGACGATGTGCTCTACACCCAACCGACGACGGATGATGAACGCGCTGAAGTTGCTGCAGCCTGTATGCTGCGTTTCAATTTCTCTTTTCCGATGGTTCTCGACAATATGACCAACGAGGTTGAGGGAAAATACAAGGCGATGCCGGAACGGCTCTATGTGATCGATGCCGACGGCCGGGTAACATGGAAATGTGGTCTGGGACCCCATCAGTTTGACCCCGATGGATTTGAAGAAGCCGTTAAGGCTCTAGCGAATTAGGAAGGCACGAGAAATAAGATGATCAGCGAAGAACTTTCCCAATCCTGGTATGACGATGGCTTCGCCCTTGTCCGCAATGTGATCCCGGAAGACATGATGGATGTGCTGCGCGCCGGTACTGAAAGCGCGATGGCCAACCCCGGCCCAACCTCGAAGGAATATGCCGAAGAAGGCAAAGGCCGTTTTTTCACCGATCATCACATGCGTCGGCGCGTGCCGGAATTTCAAACATTTCTCGATGATTCACCAATCCGCGAAGTTGGCGCCCAGCTTATGCGCACCAAGAAACTCAACCTGTTTGATGAGCACCTTCTGGTTAAAGAACCCGGCACCGACAACCCAAGCCATTGGCATCAGGACCTGCCTTATTACGAGCTGTCTGGAACACAGATTATTTCGCTGTGGCTACCGATGGATCCAACCAGCCCGGAGTCCGGCGCCGTCAGCTTCGTTCGGGGGTCGCATCGCTGGGGCAAACTCTATCAGCCTATTCGTATCGGTGACGGTGACCTCGTCGAAGAAGCTGATAGTTTTGATGGCCCCGCCCCTGATATCGCCGGCGACCCGGACAAGTTCGATATTGTGACGTTCGATGACTTACAACCTGGTGATTGTCTCGCGTTCCAGGCCGCCGTTTTGCATTATGCGTCGCCCAACACAACCAAGAGCACCCGCCGCCGGGCGGTCTCCATTCGTTTTGCTGGGGACGACGTAACTTGGCAACCAAGGCCTTATATCCCGTCCGTTCCGGACACGCCTGACCTTGTGGCTGGTGGCCCCCTGGATAGTGATCAATATCCCGTCGTTTGGACCGCGAGCTAACACCTCACGTCTCTTCACAAGATCGTCATCGATAGACACCCGCTATAGCGGCACGTTTCTTGCCACCCCATATCTATTTGAGACAACAATTAATGGGGCATGCCGATGGCTGACACGACTGAACCCGTAAAGGTAACCCTTTTCCGATGGGCCGGTGCTTGGGGACCATTCAAGGTCAATATACCCTGCGGCGAATGCTCACTGACCCTCGACGTCATCCAGGACACATTTGAGACCGAGCTCGACGGCGTGCCTGTTGAGCTTGAAGTCCGCGACTGGCTCACTGAATGGTGGAAACCCCTCATGAAGGGTGGCTGGCATGCGCCGATCGTCATGGTCGAGGGAAAACTCATCAGCCAGGGACACGCGCTTAATCGCGGCGTCCTGACTGAAGCCATTATCGATGCGCATGCCTCGCGCTCTGAGGTCAAAGGCAACGTACTCTTTGGCAAGGCAACCTGCCCACACTGCGTTCGCGCCAAAGGATATCTCGACGAAGCCGGAATAGCATACACCTATCACGATGTCGTTCGGAACCCTCGGGCCCTCTATGAAATGCTGGCGCGGGTTAAACCCATCGTCGGCCCCAAGACGCCGATCACCGTCCCGCAAATATGGCTGGATGGATGTTATGTCGGGGGTGCTGACCAGCTCAGCACGTTGCTGGAGCGCGACATCGAACCGAACCCTGATCGCGGTCAGTGTTCCCTATCGGCAAAAGCGGCGTAAACGATAACTCAAAAGAACGCGAAGACGCGTGATTCAATGCTCTGACGCGGTTTTGCATCTGGCGCCGTATTCGGGTCCACAATGGCTGTATGGGGAGAGAACCGTGCCCGACCGTCATCTTCGGATTCATAAGACTTGATCAGCATCGCTTCGTTGCGTTGCATCAGTGGGAAATAGAACCATTGCTGGTTTGGGTTGTGCATCAACCGATAGGTCTCGCCGATCCGTTCTGCAGCACGCCGTTCCGTCGCCATCATGTCACTTAAGGGCACCGAGCGCGCATCACAAATTGCCAGTGGGTTGGTTTCCACGACCCCGACAATTGAGCGCCAGATATTGATAATCGCAAAACGCCGTTCGAGATACGGTGCGGCCTCTTCCTTGCCAAACCAATCCTGGACGCGGACCGGACCGGACTTAACTGTGTAATCATTATGCGCCCGCTGAACAGGCTCCCGGACCTGCTTGGCCTTGCGGATATTTTCGTCACCTGCCCGCAGCGTATGGTCAAAAACCACGACATCTTTCGCCCCGGTTTCGCGCTTTATCAGCGCCTGTAACTCAGCGTTATAAACATTCTCGATCTGATCATCTTCGTAAAAATCGGTTACCTCGGTCTCAAGTGGCACCAAGGCGAAGCCTTCACGATCAAGCGACAACGCTGGCACAAGCGGCCGAGCATCCCGAACTGTCACCGTTTTGGTTTCGTATTCGCCGATATGCTCAGATTTACCGCCACCGGCAACGGACGGGATGTTGACCGGCTTAATGCCGGTATCAACCAGAAAGTTAACTGTCGTCTCGATCTCTGCGAGGGGCTGATCTTGTTGAAGCTGTGCCATAATATTCGATCCTTCGTGACCGTGTGTGCCCTATCCTAACCGGTGAAATAGCGTGACGCCAATCGCGATCAAGCCCCTCACCACAAATTTAGAAATTCAGGCAGACCTCACCAAGCGGCCCAAAATCAACCGTCGAAGATGACCCGGCCGCAATCGGTGCCAATCCCGTGCAAGTACCCAAAGTGATGATCTGGCCTGCCGTTAAGGGTTGCCCAAGATCAATGCAAAGATTTGCCAACCAGGCCAGGGCGTTCATCGGATCGCCCAGCACCATGGAGCCCTCGCCCTCACCCTTTAACTCTCCATCAATGTGAAGGGCTACGCGATGCGATGGCAAATCAAACTGACGCCAGTCTGTGCACGGCGTCCCCAGCACCAACCCGGCAACGGTCCCTGCAGCGATCAAGGTGTTTTCACCCGCCGCCTTACGATCGCCAATACGGTAATCAACAATCTCCACGGCAGGGATCACCGTCGCCACGGCATCCCTAACAGTTTCAGCTTCGTAAGGGTCGGCGGCTTCGGGCAAGTCTGCTCCCAGCATCACCGCGAACTCGCCTTCGAGAGCAGGATTGGCAAATTTTCCGGCGGGGATATCCAGTGGACTCAACGCCAGTGCCGTGTTCGGCATGCGTCCGGCGAAGGGTTGATTAATCCCCAGCATCGACTGGGTCGCATGATTGGTCGCTGCGACCTTCCAGCCCATGGCAAAGGCACCATCAAGCCGTAAGACCGCATCTTGAATCTCGTACCCCTCGCCAATCGTCGCGGGGCGACAGGCCTCCGGCAGGGTGTCTATCTTGCTGCCCTGCTCACGGCAATGAAGGAATATTTCGGCGGCCTGCTCGGCGGCTTCGGGGGTCATGTCGATGCTCTTTCGGTTACTAAATGAATGAAGGGCAAATTAGGGCGAAACCACAATCGAGGGCAAGGGAACGAAATTTTCTTGCATTTCATCTTTTGTGCTATAGAACCGCTGCCCGCAGCCCTTATTTACGAATAACCTGCGAAGCGCATTATGGGCCGGCTTAGCTCAGTTGGTAGAGCACCTGATTTGTAATCAGGGGGTCAGAAGTTCGAGTCTTCTAGCCGGCACCATTTTTCAAATACTTAGAAAAAGTCTTTAGGAACGTATTTGAATCTTCTCGCCGTTCAGGCAACCGACAGACAACATTAACCAAAAAGCTCTGCGACTTGATACGACCCGCCTCATTGGAAAGGAGTGGAGGCCGACAAAGACATACTGGGGTATTTTATGACCATTCCTCTAGATTGAGACAACTTGATTATTACATTCAGTTTTTGGCGGATGGAGATGTGCAGGGGAAATAGGTCTGGCTGAGGGCCTCATTGACAAAACTAACACCTGTATCAGGAGTGAAATGAGAATAGTCAAATTTGTAGTGTCGATCAGCATTTGCGTATTGACTGCGTGAGAGATCGCGAGCATCAGGAAACACTTCACGGATAGTTGAAGCAATTCGACCCAATAGATTGTCCATATGTCCTTCGTCATCCGCAAGGATACGATTGATGGGGTTAAAAATTACAACGGAATGCTTTGTTCGCTGCTTTAACAGATGTTTTAGACGGCGTAACAAGATTTCACTTTCGGGCAACATTCGAAATTGAACGACCCTGTTACGAAATTCACTAACAGCTTTTATATCGTATTGTACCGTGCCCAAGGCCGCGTTTTTTGCGTCTTTCTCTGAAGTATTCCGTTGTCCGTTCGCTAATACTTTGGGCCTCAGCCCTGCGCGAATGTGTCGTGCAGCGAGCACGCCTTTATAGAGCAGCTCAAGACTAAGTAAATGCTCTATGAAATCTCTGGGTGTCCGTCCAAAACCGCCTTGCGCATTTTTCGCTTTCTTCACATCTTCGAACATCTGAAAATCTAGACCGAGCACAATAACCTTCTCCTTCTTTACAAACCTTTCCGTAAACTCAATGACTTCCTCGAGCGACGCACTGGAGAAACCTGCGTTGAAGAATTTTACGCAACTGACGCGATCAGGATCGATATGAGCCATACGGCTCGTCCCTAAAAGAATACCATCATGTTCGAAATGGCCGATTTGTGAGGCCTTAAACTTTCTTTCAGAAGAATAGAAGACACCATCGGCATTTCCCCAATAACCATAGGCGTCCAAATACCAGTTCGCTGTACCGACTACTGTAATTCCGATGATGACACCGGCCACCCAACGTGAAAAATAAGATGCCATGATTTAAAACTGAAAATATATGAATTCGGACACGCTAAATGTCCCACACAAACCCAACGCAGCGACGACGCCTAACAACAGCCCCCAACTTGGTGAAATCCGTAGTCTTGTCCTCGCAACTCTACTGGGGCTAGTCACGATTGGCTCAACGTACTTCATGAGTTCCTGCGTGTTTGGCAAAGTCCAAACAAAGACCATTAATAATGCAGTAATTACGACCTGAGTGCCCCCACCAAATAATGGCATTACGCTATATGTGATAGGCAGTGAAGAAACCAATCCACCTATCAAGGGCTGATAAACGGCGGGTAATACAAAGCCATTCATTCCAGCCATAGCACCTAGAATATTCGTTGCTGTATCTAGATTTGCCGAGCGAAAGAAAACCCACGTAATAACAACGGCTAAAAAAGTTAGGATAAGCGACGCGGACGCCCCCAAATTGCGAATGATTATAGATTGTGGGCGAACGGCACTACTGATCGCGCGCCATAGGTGGTTTATTGTCAGGAGCATGCCATGTAGAAAGCCCCAGATTATGAATGTCCAAGCAGCGCCATGCCAAAGACCGCCCAAAATCATAACGATTAATAAATTTGTATAGCGACGATAATTACCGTGCCGGTTTCCTCCTAGCGGTACATATAAATAGTCCCGGAGGAATCGCGACAACGTCAAATGCCAGCGCCGCCAGAATTCGATAATACTTCTGGCTTTGTAGGGAGAGTGGAAGTTAAGGGGCAGAATTATTCCAAACATCCGCGCCAAACCAATTGCCATGTCAGAATAACCCGAAAAATCAAAATAAATTTGGAAGGTATAAGCTAACGCCCCTCCCCAAGCGTCAACAACCGTTAGTACCTGCCCCGCAACCGCTGCCTCAAATACCGGCGTACTATACAGCGCCATTGAATCGGCTATTACAGCCTTTTTAAACAACCCTATCCCGAAGATTGTTACCCCGATACTAAGGTCATTCGCTGAAGATCGATCATAACGATTAGTGAACTGTGGCATCATCTCAGCATGATGAACAATCGGTCCCGCTATCAGCTGAGGAAAAAATGTTACAAAAAGAGTAAAATGCAAGAAACTTGGTTTATGCGCAGTTCCCCGGCGTATATCAGCGAGCCACGCAATTTGTTGAAATGTGAAAAAGGATATACCGAGCGGCAAAATGATATGTTGTAAAGTCCAGTTGACCCCAGTCAGGTCGTTCATCGTTCCTATGAAAAAGTCTGTATATTTAAAGTAGGCCAGAAGCCCTAGGTTTGCGACGATCCCAAAGACGAATAGACCGCGTAGATGTTGTTCTGCGGTAGAAGCAATAGCCCGACCAATTAAGAAATTGCCACACAGCGACCCAAGTAACAGCAAGACAAGTTGTGGATTCCACCAGCCGTAGAAGAATATTGACGCGGCGACGAGCCAACCAAACGACGCGTTTTGCCCGAATATTCGCCTGACAATAAAAAACCCTGCCAAGGTTAAAGGCAAGAAACCGAAAATGAACGTAAATGAGTTAAATAACACAGTTAGGTATGAAGCTGCATAATCGGCTTGCATCCTGCCTGCCACCGAGAACATCCAAAACAGCATGTTAATTTTGGAAAATCAGGCACGGAATTTCTTCTTTTTTCGGTTTTAGGCAACATACTGTCAATAAACATTGCTAGCGCCAACGTGACACCGCTTAACGCTCATGACAAGAAAAACGGTCAAATATGTTGGAAATCAGTCAGTTCTATCGGGGAGAAGGGGATCAGAAGTTCGAGTCTTCTAGCCTGCACCATTTTTCGCTGAAAGCGAAAAATTTTCCCGAAAGCTACCCACTCCCAGCCAGCACCACCAGCGCATCAAGAGCGACGCCGCCGCGTCGTTTGAGGACGAACGGGTTCACATCGATTGAGTCGAGCTGTTCACCTAGATCGACGGCCAGTCGGGAAACACCGATCAAAGATTTGACCACGGCGCTTCGGTCAAGCGCTGGCGCGCCGCGATAGCCGTTGATCAGCTGTGCCGCTGCTGTTCGATCAATCAGCGCATTCGCGCTTTTCTCATCCAGTGTCGGCGCTGCAAAGGCGACGTCGCGATAAAGTTCCAGCGCAACACCACCGGAACCAAACATTACGAAGGGTCCCATTTCAGGATCACGCGATGCGCCAATGACCAACTCGACCTCGCCTTTGATCTGTTCCGCGACCAGCACGCCATCCAGAGCCAAGCCGTTTGCTTTCGCCATCACATTCCGTTGGATGGTTTGATAACCCTCACGCACCGAGGTGATTGTATTGTTATTGAGGAGCACGCCCCCAACATCGGATTTATGGGTAAGCTCAGCGCCCACGGCTTTAAGCACAACGGGAAACCCTATGTCGCGCGCTATCCGTAAAGCCGCAACAGCACTAGTTGCAAGCTTCTCCTTCGGCGTTTTGATGCCATAGGCACGGATCAGCTTCTTGGACTCGATCTCCGACAGGGGTACCTGCCCTTTCACATTTTCTGCCTTGGCTATGGCCCGCCTGATCACCGCTGGGATCGATTGTTTTTGAGGTTTTCGCCCCGCGCGTTTCTTGCCCGCGTTGCGCTCCGCATAGCTCGTTACAGCGCGCACGGCCCGCAGGGCTTTGTCCGCTTCCTGAAGAAACGCGACATTGCGAAATTCGTTTCTGATGTCGCGGCTATACTCGTTCATGCTGTGTGAGATCATCGTGACATAGGTGATCGGCTTATCGACTTTCTTGGCCAACTTGTTCACCGCCCGGATATAGTCGACCTTGCGCTCGGCCCCCGGCGCACGCGGAATTTCCTCCTGCAACATGAGCGTATTGATGCCGGGATCGTCGAGCATCGCCTTCACGCAATTGACATAAGTCTCTTCGCTATTGAGAGCCGCAAAGCCGGAATCAAGCGGGTTGACGATAATCGAGCCGACACCAAGCAGTTCTTCCAAACGCCGTTTAGTTTTCGGGCGCAGCGATGGGAAAGACAGGTTATTGGCTTCGGCCTGATCGAGCAACAAACCCCGCAATCCACCAGAGAAAGTGATTGCCCCAACGCCGTTCCCTTTTGGCAGGCGTGCATGCAGAAAATATTCCGACGCCTCAATAACATCATCGAGATTGGAGACACGGATCACCCCGGCATCGCCCGCGATTGCATCAAAGGCTGCGATTGATCCAGCAAGAGCACCAGTATGAGCCATCGCCGCCGCACGACCGTTGTCAGAGGTTCCGAGTTTTAACACGATGACGGGTTTGCCGACGGACTTTGCCGCCTCACAGGCCGCCAGAAACTTCTCGGGGTCACGGACAGACTCGAGATAAGAGACGATAACATTGATCTGCGGGTTGGCCGCGAAATACTCGATATAGTCCGCTGTCTTTAGCCCCACCTCATTGCCACTGGTGACGATATAGCCGACATCCATGCCGCGCTCTTCCAGCGTGCGCTTGAGCGCCATCACCAGCCCGCCGGACTGACCAATAATCGCCACCGGTCCGGGCTCGGTGCGCAGTGTCCGGTTGTCCACCATCGTGACAACCCGTTCGCCACCGTTGAAATTAGCAAGACAGTTGGGACCAGATACTGCGAGCCCTGTTTCACGGATCGTTTCCGCCAGCTCTTCGCCCAGTTTTATGGATACGAGATCTGGCATTTCACCAAATCCAGACGAGATCACCGTCGCACTGCGCGCGCCCGCGGCGGCGGCTTCTTTTAAAGCCGCTGAAACAAACCGCGCCGGGACCAGCACCAGAACATGATCCGGCTTCTCCGGCAGAGCAGCAAAACTCGAGTAGCATTTGACGCCCCAGACCTTTTCCCGCCCTGGATTTACAGGATAGACAGCGCCCTTAAATTTATAACGTTGGAGATTATTCCAACTGCGTTCCGCCCAGTTACCGGGCTTATCGCTTGCACCGACAATGACGATGTTGCGGGGATTGAGCAGCGCCGCGATATCGCGACGTTGCGGCAACCGGATCTTCCTTTTTGCCGCCATTGTTGAGGCTCTCTGCCTTTGGCCCCTACCCCTTGTTCCGCCGCTCGAAATGGCCGAGACCTGGACGATAGCTCTTTTCATCAAGGAACTGGCTCATTCCCTGTCCTCGGCTGTCTTCTTTATCGACATGTTTTAGCGCGTCGCTCTTGGCATTGAGATAGTCGGCGGCTTCCGGTTCATTCATAAAGCGGACCGAACGGATCGCCTCCTTGGTGTAGCGAACCGCTGCCGGGCTTTTCTGCTGCATCAGCCGTGCCAGTTTCATGACCTCAGCTTTGAGCTTGCCGGCTGGCACAGCCTTGTTGACCATCCCGATTTCCATGGCGCGTTTGCCGTTGAATGGCTCGCCGGTGGTCGCGTAGTAAATGGCGTTGCGATAGTTCATGACCTGGCCAACATTCCAGCTCACGATGCCGCCAGGAATGATGCCCCAGTTAACTTCTGATAGGCCAAACGTGGCTGTGCTCGACGCAATCGCAAAGTCACAGGCGCACACCTGGGTAAACGCTCCGCCGAAGCAAAAGCCGTTGATCATCGCGATGGTTGGTTTGGGAAAACGCGACAGTTTCTGCCAGCGCCAGGCATTGGAGGCTCGCCGTGCCTTCGCGCGCGCTGCCGGGTCATCTGCCGTGCCCCGGAAATAAAGTTTGATATCCTGACCAGCGCTAAACGCCTTGCCCGCACCGGTAACGACCAGAACGTCCGTTGCCGGATCTATCGACAGATAGTCGATCGCGTCATTCATATCCATATGGAGCTGCGGGCTCATCGCGTTCCGCTTCTCCGGCCGGTTCATGATCAGAAAGGTGATGCCTTTGCTGCGCTCAATCTTTACCGTTTCAAAGACGGGGTCTTTGATCTTCGGTGCTGCCTTTTTCCGAGCTGTCTTCTTTGCCGATTTCTTCGCTGCTTTTTTTGCCGCCATAACATGGTCTCCCTTTAATGCGTTTTTTGTTAAAGGGAGTGTCGGCAATTTTGAGGCCAGAAACAATCCGGCACCCTCAAATTAATTAATGCTAGCGCAAAAATTATGACGCGGTGTTTTTGCTAAAGCGCTCGCCCATCCGTTGAATGACGACGTAGAGCACTGGCACGAATAGCAGCCCGACAAACGTTGCTGAGACCATGCCCCAGAAAACCACCGACCCGACTGAAACACGGCCTGCAGCTCCGGCGCCGGAAGCAAATAGCAACGGCATCACACCGAGGATAAATGACAGCGCCGTCATCATCACCGCTCGGAAACGAAGCTTGGCTGCCTCTAAAGCTGCCGCATCAATACTCAAACCGGATTCTCGACGGGTCTTGGCAAATTCGACGATCAGGATCGCGCTTTTAGACGCCAGACCAATCAGCATCACCAACCCAATCTGGGCATACAGGTTGTTGTCGAGCGTTGGTAATAGCCAGATCGGCAACAAAGCGCCAAACGCCGCTAACACCACCGATAGGACGACCGACATCGGCGTCGTCCAGCTCTCATACTGCGCCACCAGGAACAGGTATGCGAAGATCAACGCCAGTGCGAAAATGACGATAATCAGTCCGCCAGCCTCAAGCTCCTGCTGGGTCGTGCCGGTCCATGCAATCGTATAATTTTCTGGTAGTTTTTCGCGGGCAATGCGTTCCATCGCAGCGATGGCATCGCCCGAACTAGCCCCCGGTGCGGGGTTGGCATTCAGTGATGCACTTTTAAACAAGTTGTAGCGCTTGATCGCCAACGGGCCGAGAACGGACTTCACCTGCACCAGCGCCTGCAACGGCACCATGTCGCCTTTGGCACTGCGGATATAGAGCCGATTGATATCGTCTATCGTATTGCGATAGCGGGACTCGGCCTGAATGATCACCCGGTAGACTTTGCCATACAGGTTGAAATCGTTGATATAGCTGGAGCCAAATTGCGCCTGCAATGTCGAGAAAATTTCCGCCAGTGGAATCCCAAGAACCTGAGCCTTATCCCGGTCAACTTCGAGAAACAGCTGGGGCACATTGGCAGAATATGTTGTGAAGACGGTTGCGAGCTCTGGCTGCTGGTTCGCGCTAAAGACAAGACTCCGCGTTGCAGCAGCGAGGTCCTGAGGAGATTGCCCGCCGATATCCTGAACTTCCGCTTCGAGCCCGCCACCTGTACCCAGCCCCATAATCGGTGGCAACGGGAACGCAAAGGCATTTGCGGCGGGTACCGTCGAGAGCCGCGCATTGGCTTGCCCTAAAATTGCCTGCCAACTCTTTTGCGGTGTCTTGCGCTCACTCCACGGCGCCAAAATGGGGATGAGCAACGAAGAGTTCGACGCCGCGCCAGACAGTATGCTGACACCCGGTACAGCGATAACGTCCGTCACACCATCTATATCCCGTAAGGCCGCTGACATTTGTTTCGTCACAGCTTCCGTGCGGGCCAAAGATGCCCCAGCGGGCAATTGCACGTTTGCAAATAAAACGCCTTTATCTTCTGTCGGTAAGAACCCGGTTGGTGCATTGATAAAGAGATACCCTGTGCCGGCGACAAAGCCCGCGAATGCGATAAAGGAGATGAATACTTTGCGGACCATCCCACCGGCGATCCAGACATAGCTATCGCGTCCTCGATCAACGGCGACCGCAAACCATTTCAATGGCCCACGTGGCTTTCCGGAACCCGGCTTCAAAGCTATCGCGCAGATAGCAGGCGCGAGAGTCAATGCGTTGACAGAAGACAGCACCACGGCCGCACAAATCGTCAGCGCAAACTGAGAATAAAGCGTCCCCGTCACGCCGGGCATAAACGACACCGGCACAAAGACCGCTAGCAGCACCAGTGTTGTTGCAATTACCGGGCCTGTGACCTCCTGCATCGCTGCTTCGGTTGCCGACTTTGGATCAAGCCCCTCGTCCTGCATAAGGCGCTGCACGTTTTCAACAACGACAATACTGTCATCGACGACCACGCCGATCGCCAAAATTAATGCAAACAAGGTGATCAAGTTGATCGAAAAACCGACCAATGACAGAAACGCAAATGTCCCAATTAGCGAAACTGGAATTGCCAGAGTCGGCACCAGCGTGGAGCGCCAGTCCGATAAAAACAAAAACGTGACAGCGACGACAAGAATGAAGGTTATGAAAAGAGTTTCGACAACCTCACCGATCGATGCCCGGACAGCGCGCGTCGTATCATAAAGGACTTTATATTCGACATCGGGGGGGAACCCCTTCTTCAATCGATCGAGTTCAGCATAAACCTTTTTAGCGACATCCAACGCGTTGGCGCCCGGAGACTGATAGATCGCAATCGCGGCCGATGGTTTGTTGTTGAGGGTTGCGCGCGAGCTATAAGACTGAGACCCCAGCTCTATCCGGGCAACGTCCCTCAACCGCACGAACGTCCCACCTTTATCCGCCCGGAGTATGATATTACCGAATTCCTTAACCGTCTTCAGTCGTCCCTTCGCCTGAATTGAAAACTGGAACTGCGGCGCCGTCTCGTATGGCGGCGCGCCAAGCTGTCCCGCTGTGGCCTGAATATTCTGCTCATTGATAGCGGTTTTGACGTCGCTCGTTGTCAGGTTAAGCGATGCCATACGATTAGGGTCGAGCCACACGCGCATCCCATAATCGAGCGCGCCAAACTGGGAAACACTGCCAACGCCAGATATCCGACCTAACGTGTTCTCAATATTGATCGACGCATAGTTGCTCAAGAACAACGCATTCCGCGTTTCCTTTGGCGAAACCATGTTGATTACCATCAACATGCTGGTCGACTGTTTCTGGGTAACAACGCCGTTACGCGTCACTTCCTGCGGCAACTGGGCCGTCGCTGTGGCCACGCGATTTTGAACGTTCACCGCCGCAATATCAGGATCGGTTCCAACCTTGAAGGTGACAGTTAGCGCATAACTCCCATCATTGCCACTGGTCGACGACATATAGAGCATGCCATCAACGCCATTGACCTTTTCTTCAATAGGCGTCGCAACGGACTCTTCGACAGCGGATGCATACGCACCGCTGTAAACTGTTGTAACTTTGACCTGCGGCGGTGCAATCTCGGGATACTCTGCAATTGGTAACGAATACAGGGCAATTGCCCCGGAGAGCGTAATTAAAACCGCGATAACAATCGCGAATTTTGGACGATTTATGAAGAACGAAGAAAGCATGACTTACCCCTTGGCAGGAGCAACGGGGTTCACCACCATTTTGGGCCGAACTTTCTGAATACCCTCAACGATTATTCTCTCACCGGTCGCTAACCCAGACTTGATGACCCAATCGGAACCCGATTGACGAACCGTTTGCACCCGCCGGACAGAAACTCTGTTCTCCCGATCCAGAACCAAAACAAAGTAGCCCTGCCGATCCTGCTGAATCGCGGTTTGCGGGATTGAAACAGCGCGCTTCTTTTCCTTGGGATGAACGAGCACGGTAACAAATTGTCCGGGCAGCAATACCCCCGTTGGATTTGGGAATATCGCCCGAATAACAACAGTATCCGTGGTCTGATCAACGGTCGGCGCGAGATAATCGAACCGGCCGCGTGCACCATAAGGTGACCCATCAGATAACACGATGGTTGGTTCAAAAGTAGGGTTCTTCATATCGATCCCGCGTTTACGAGAATCGATCAATTGCTTCTCACTCACCCCTATCGTGACGTGAATGGGGTCCACGCTCGTTACTGTTGCCAAAGGTTCACTATCCGAACCCACAAGGTTTCCGACACTGTAACGTGCCCGACTGATCCTCCCCTTCAACGGACTCTTGATATTGGTATAACCCAAATCTAGCTGCGCGGCGCGTAATGCTGCTTTCGCTTTTAGAACGTCAGCTTTGGCGCTCGCAAGATTTGCTCTTGATTCATCCACCTTGGCACCGGAGACGACACTACGACCAACCAAAGCCTTTTTCCGGCGAAAATCAGCGGCCGCGTTTACCTCAGCGGCTCGGGCGCTTGCGAGTTCGGCGTTACGCTGCGCGACGACGACCTCGTAGGGTGGTTTTTCAATTGTAAAAAGCTGCTGGCCCTTTTCTACCGTCTGCCCGTCGGTAAAATTTCGTGTTTCAAGAACGCCCTGAACCCGGGCTCTGATATCAACCGAGTTTTCCGCCTCAACACGACCAATAAAAGTAAACGCCTGCGATACGTCCTTTTCCTGGACTGTTTCAACGACAACGCTCGGCGGTGGCCGAGGGGCCCGCTTCTGCTGCGCGTCAGCAATGTCGGGATACATCCCCAACACAAAGGCACAACAAGACAACAGAATCGCAGGTTGGATATACCATGGTCGCATCGCCACACCCCTAACATTCAACATAAAATCAAGAGCAGGTTAGCTCACAAACCAATGAGCCGCATTCGATAATTGAATCGTTAGGCGGCAACCTCAACCAGCTCAATGTCGAACACCAAATCCTGCCCGGCAAGCGGATGATTGCCGTCCAGCGTTACCGTTTCGTCGTTCATTTCCATGACAACAAACACAAGATCCTGACCATTTGGCGCAGTAGCCTGCAATTGCCCACCAACGGCAAGTTCCACTTCAGGCGGAATGACTGAGCGTTCTACCGTCTGAATTGCTTCATCGACCCGTGGGCCATAAGCGTTCTCGGCAGTGATCTCTACTGTCGCCTTGTCGCCAACATTCATACCAATAACTGATGCTTCGAGTTCAGGAATGATGTTTTTTTCGCCAATTTTGAATTCCAGCGGATCACGCCCTTCGGACGAATCGAAGACAGTCCCGTCCGTTAATTTTCCAGTGTAGTGAATCTTGACGGTATCGCCGTCATTGGCCTGCGACATGGTATGTCCTTTTTCTTCCCGATGCTTCTGCACCTATGTGAGCTGGCGACACACCGCGCCTCGGTTGGCCGACAGAATTTATACTAAAACACCTCGTCTAATCACAACAAACCCGCCTTTTCGGGGCGGGTTTTGACGACAGATAGGGCACTCCAGCGCTGTCGCCAAAGTCAGCCAGCGACCTTACGATGTCAACTGATTTTCAGCGATTTGCAGCAATTGCCGATCTGAAAACTTCAGATAAACTGTCCGCACATCACCTCTTTGGAGATCACCACATGACGCGCTACTCGATCAGCCAACCTGTAACCCAGGTTGAAGCCCCTCGGCTCCTCAAAGGCGAAGGGCGTTACACCGACGATGTGAAGCTGCCCTTTGAGTGTCATGCGATCTTCCTGCGGTCGCCGCACGCACATGCCAAGATCACTTCCATCGACACCAAGGCCGCAAAGCAACAGCCCGGAGTTATCGATGTTTTTACCGGAGACGACGTTGCCGAAGACAATGTCGGTCATGTCGCCGGGAATGCGCCACCGAAACGCAGTGATGGACGGCCAGGGTTCCGACCGCCCCGAGAACCCATCACACAGAACCGCGTTGTGCATGTTGGGCAACTCGTTGCCATGGTCGTCGCGGAATCAATCAATCAGGCCAAGGATGCTGCGGAAGCTATCGAAGTCGAATACGAAATTTTAGACGCAGAAGTCGACCCCATTGCAAACGGTCAGGCCGATGCAGCACAGATTTGGGAAGATGGTGAAAACAACGAGGCTTTCTCTTCCGAAAAAGGTGATGCAGCTGCGACGGAAGCTGCTCTTACTGCAGCACCCCATACTGTCAAGGAGACGATGCCTGTAACCCGAGTGGCCGCCAACACGATGGAGCCCCGCGCGGTCGTTGCCAGCTACGACCCAGGGCGTGAGCACTACACTGTCTATGCCTGCCAGCAACGTCCGTTCGTATGGCGCAACATGATGACCAAGAAGATGTTTAACATCGAAGAAAACCAGATGACGGTCATCGCCGGTGACGTCGGTGGTTCATTTGGCATGAAGGGCGGGCTTTATCCCGAGGTACCGCTGGCGGCCTGGGCAGCCAAACGCGTTGGTCGCCCGGTTAAATGGGTTTGCGAACGCAGTGAAGGTCATATCGCAGATGATCAGGCACGCGATGTCGTTTTTGACGCCGAACTCGGCTTCGACGATGATGGCAAGTTCCTTGGGTATCGGGCCCGCGCCCACGCAAATGTCGGTGCTTTCCTGTCAATGAATGGCTTTGGTACACCGAACGGCGCTGCGAGTTATCTTTGCAGTACCTACGACATGCCTGCCGTTCATGGCCATTCAACTGCAACACTGACCAATACGGTCCCCATGGCAAACTATCGCGGGCCATCAGGAACGCCCGGCAGCTATGTCCAGGAACGGCTGATCGACCTCGCGGCCAAACAGCTTGATCTTGACCCTTCTGAAATTCGCCGCCGCAACTACATCCCGGCAGAGGCCATGCCGGTAAAACTGCCGAACGGTCAATCCTATGATTGCGGTGAGTTCGAAGTCGTTATGGATAAATGTCTGGCGTTAGCCGAATACGATGATATCCCACAACGTCGAAAAGAGGCCGCAGCACGAGGCCAGCTTTATGGCGTCGGTGTTTCCTCCAGCGTCGATCCATCCGGTAGTCCCGCACCGGAAGCGGCTGAATTGCGGTTTGACCCAGGGGGCACTGTGACAGTGATGACGGCATCAACCGCTGGCGGGCAAAGCCATGCCACGATCTACACCCAGATTGTTTCGGAAACGCTGGGGATCGATGCCGAAAAAATTCGCGTTGTCGAAGGCGATACAAGCCAGCATAGCTTTGGGTCGGGTACCGGCGCGGCGCGAACCGCCACGATCTGCGGCAGCGTTGTCTTACTCGCCGCCGAGAAAACCCGCGAGAAGGCCAAAAGGATTGCTGCGCACATGCTGGAAGCCGCAGACGAAGATATAGAGTTCGACGATGGTGACTTTAAAGTCGCAGGGACAGACCAAAGCGTCTCATTGGCAGACATTGTCGACGTCGCGTTTGAGCCCAAGAAAATGCCGTCGGGCATGGAGTTTGGTCTCTATGAAACCGCCAGCTGGTCACCCGAAACAACCAACATCCCCAACACCTATCATGTCTGTGAGGTTGAGATTGATCCTGATACCGGCACCAGCCAGATCGTACGCTACGCCGCCGTCCATGATGTCGGTGTCGAGTTGAATCCCGTTCTCGTTGATGGACAGGTTATCGGTGGTATCGCGCAAGGCGCGGGACAGGCCCTAATGGAACAGGTCGTGTACGATGAGGACGGTCAGGTGCTGACAGGCTCGTTCATGGATTACTGTATGCCACGCGCGTCTGACTTCTGCGAATTCAAACTGGATCGTCATCCGGTGCCGACGGCAACCAATCCGCTTGGCGTCAAAGGCGCTGGTGAAGGTGGTACGGTAGGTGCCTTGGGTGCCGTGATGAATGCCGTAAATAACGCGCTAGAGCCGCTCGGCGTTCACAACGTTACAATGCCTGCGACCCCGGAACGCGTGTGGCAGGCAATCCAGCAGGCGAGCTGATTACGCCCTGACCAACTTACCCGGCAACACGTTGCGCAGCCGATAAATCATATAGACGACGAGGATCACGTTTGCTGCGTTGAAGGCCGCACCGAGAAGGAACGGAGCGGTGTATGATCCTGTTTGATCAAACATATAACCGCCCATCCAACCGCCGACGCCCATAGCCACTGCGCCGACAAAGAATACGACGCCGGTGCGACGGCCAATTTCGCCAATCGGCAAATGATCTCTTATTGCGACAGTATAAACCGGAAACAAACCGCCATAGCCAAGTCCAAACAAAGCCGCAACGACATAAAGGGCCCATAGCTCATGGGTTATCGTAAACACGGTGAGCATGACCGCTTGCGACACGGAGAATATCAGCAAAGCCCGCATGCCGCCCCAACGATCTGATAACAGACCCAGCAGAACCGCCCGGCTGATAAAGGCGCTTAGCAACATAATCGACTGCACCCCCACCGCATTTTGAATGGGGTGACCGCGATCTGTTACGAAAGAAACAAGATGACCGAGCGGTAGCGCCATAGCGATACAGCAGCCGAAGATTGCAAAACACAATCCATATTGGATGTTATTATTGGACATTGGCACAATGGGTTTGTCAGAAGACGAGCCCATGCCTTTGGTCGCTTGTGGCAGCGGTTTAGGGGGCGGTGGTCTGTGCCGAACGATCAGACACAATGGCAACATCACACAGAGTGCGAACACGCCGTACCAGAAAAACATGTCGCGCCAACCAATTTCGAGCATCACATAGCCAAACACCGGGAGCCAGACGATACCGGCCAAAGCCTGTCCGCTGGAAACGATGCCTACCGCTTTGCCTCTATGCTCCGAGTACCAGCGCGCGATATTCGCGAGGGCCGGTGCCGCTAGTGCTCCCTGCCCGGAAAGCCCAAACATAATGGTATAAATGCCATAGAGCTGCCACGCAGAGTCAATCCCGCTGACCAGCATCGCGCCACAGCTTACCATTACTGTGGCGAGTAAGGCGGGGACACCAAAACCCCAACGATCAACGACCCGCCCCATGATCAGGCCGCCGAAACCTGAACCAACAAACTGTAGCGAAAACGCGAGCGAGGGGACTTCACGCGGCCAGCCGAAATCTGTCGCCATCTCCTTGAGGGCCACAACAATCATGAACATCGCGCCGCCGGTAATAAACAGCATCGACACAGAACCGATGAGAACGAGGGTGCGCTGGCGCGCGAGTACAGGGTCTTGCTCAGCCATAATTCTCTGAAATTGAGGAACGTTTATCTGGTTCGACGCAGTGTGCCCTTTTCAGCTGAGTCAAACCAGTGATTAGTGGAAAACGCTCCTACCCTTGACCGCCCACCTCGTAAGCGCGAAAACCAGTGCAACAGAAACGAACATTCAGGGAGATGAAAATGCCCATCGGACCAAACGAAAACACCCCCGGCCGTAATCGCCTAGAAGGCAAAGTCGCCATCGTCACCGGTGCTGGTTCTATCGGAGACGGATGGGGCAATGGCAAGGCCGCTGCCTTTGTCTACGCGAAAGAAGGCGCAAAGACCTTCTGTGTTGATTTTCGTCTGGAAGCCGCCGAAGAGACCGTCAAGCAGATTGAAGCGATTGGCGGCAAAGCCATCGCCTACGCAGCAGATGTCACCGATGAAACCGCCGTCAACGCGATGGTTGAGGCCTGTATGGAAACCTGGGGACGTGTCGACATTTTGCACAATAATGTTGGCGGTCAGGGTGTCGGGCGCAGCCTCGACACCATCACTGTCGATGACTGGAATGCGACTTTCGCCCGTAACGTGACCTCGGCCATGCTGACCTGTAAGGCCGTGATGCCGATCATGGAAAAACAGCAGGACGGATCGATTATCAACATCTCGTCGATTGCAGCCCTGCGTCACCTCAATTCCAACACCGCGGTGTATTCCTCTACCAAAGGCGCAATGATCGAGTTTACCAAGAATATCGCGATCCAGCATGCAGGCTCAGGTGTCCGCGCCAACTGCGTATGTCCCGGCTATATCGATACACCGTTTATCCGGCGACTGGTCAACGGCAAGCCGTCTTATACCTATAAGGGTTACACCTCAGCCGAAGAATATTCTGCTGCGCGCGACGCGATTATTCCATCGGGACGAATGGGGACAGGGTTTGATGTTGCCTATGCAGCTTTGTTTCTGGCATCGGATGAATCGACCCACATTACGGGGACGCATGTCACAGTCGATGGCGGTGTCACACAGACCTGTCCGGGCGTGTAATAAAAAAAGGCCGGTATAAACCGGCCCTTTAAACTTTGTATCGTCAAACTGATTAAGCGGCGACTTCGTATTTATCGCGCTTCACGCCAATCAGGTTGCGACCTTTTACGCGAATGAGACGCGTATCAGCTTCGCGACGAGGCGAATGCAAGTAGCCTTCATGATAGACATGGGCATCACCAGGTTTAAGCGAATATTCGCAAACCTTTTTGACCTTACCTGCCTGCCCCTCGGATGGTTTCTCGATGCACTCCCAGTCGGTCATAATAGTTTCACCCACGGCCTGACCATAGATCGCCCAGCTCGGGCCATGGTCATGCGGGTTGCTCCCTTTCGGTCCGTTATAACTATGCGCCAGAATACAGAAATCGAAATCCGGATCTTAATAAAGAAGGTGACGTTCTTCCTGACCGGGGTTTTCAAAATGCTCCGCAACGAAATCAGCGTCGGCACAAGCCTTACCAATAAAATCACGGACTTTCTCGCGACCGGCTTCACCGGAATCCGCCGCCATTGCGGCGTGACAATCTGCAGAGAGTTGTTCAAGCGTATAAGACATGATGATCTCCTTTTCAGAACATGTTGTGACGATTATGCCACGCTCTTCCGATCGGGGAAGAGTAAATTTAGATCAGGCAGCCGCCTCATAGCGAGGCCGTCGCACGCCATATAGGTTCATCCCTTCAACGCGGACCATACGAACTTCATGCTCGCGGCGTGAGGAATGCAGGTCACCTTCGTTATAAAGATGCGCTGTTCCGGTCGGTAATTCATAGGATTTGACCTTAACGACTTTACCCGGCGTACGGCCATCCGGTTCCTCGATGCAATGCCAATCCGTCATTTCGGTTATACCGGCAGCGATCCCGTAGATGGCCCAAGTTGGCCCGTGACCGTGCGGGAGACCAGTCTCGGCGGCCGCGACATGAACGAGAATACAAAAATTATAATCCTCGTCCTCGTAAGGAACCTGTCTTGGGACATCATTGTCAGGACCAAGATGTTCCGTGACGAACGCCTCATCCATGCAAGCTTTTTCGACTATCTGTCGTACGGCGTTGCGGCCAACCGCACCGCGATCTGTCGAAAGCGCCTCCCGGCAGTCTTGTACCATTTGATCAAGCGTATAGGTCATGGCCTATTCCTTCCCTGCTAAGACGTAGATAATTCCTGAAGCAACCCCTCGGCATCTTCGATTGCTATTTGTATCAGTGGATCTTCTGTATTCATTGCCTGAAGTTCCTGCAAATGTGCTTGAAGGGCAATTCGATCTGCCCCTACCGGCGGCGAAAGAAGACAGGCCTCGGTCATATCAGCGGTTAAAGACCTTCTTCAACAAATCAGTGGTTCGCTTTGCTGGATTTTCGCGAATGGCCGCCTCTTCGCGTCCAAGATACAAAAAGACCCCGGCAATCGCTTTTTCAAGCACATGATTTGTCAAATTGGCTTTAGCATCGGGCACAAACGGAATCGATTTGTACTGACCGATCATTTTGTCATAGGACGCAATCGCGCCGACCTGCGACAGTTGGCTGTTTACGATGGGTTTCATCTCACCCATCAGCGGCCCGGACATCTTGCCTTGAAAATATTTTGTCGCAGAGTCTTTAGGGCCATTCAAAATTGCTTTGGCATCTTCGATTGTCATCTGAGCAATCGCATTGCCAAACAGCTTGCTGGCTTTTGGCACCGCTGCTTCTGCCGCGCGATTGAGGCGTAACTCTAGATCATCCGTCAGACTACTCATGCCAACCTTGTTGAGCATGGATTGTACCGTTTTGAGCGATCCCGGCAGCGGGATATGAACGTCGGAAGATTTGTTAAAACCATCGGCTCGACCCAGCGTGCTGACGACGCGTTCGCTGCCGACGCGCAGGGCATCCTTCAAGCCACCGGCTATTTCACCAACTGATAACGCTGCAGCACCAGTCGTCGAACCACCACCGAGGCCTTTTAAAAGATCCTTCCCTCTATCGAGAAAACTCTGTGAAATTGCTGGCGACGCGGCAAGCATCACTGCGATTATCGCGCCACTAGCACCAATCCGAGAAATAATTTTCATAGCTAATTCCTGAACGTAAATCGACATCCCCATGCCATGGGAGAACGTCGCAAATCACACGACGAAACGCAATGAAATAAGGCCTATTCGCTAGCTTCAGTCAGGAGGTTTTCTAGCAGCGAATTGAATCGCTCAGGGTATTCCAAATAAATCATATGACCGATATCTGGGATGTTTTCGTGTCGAATACCCGGCATTTCCTTGGCAATGTCTTTGACCATCTTTTGCGCTGCCGTTCGGTCATGTTCACCGGACACAATCATCGAAGGGATCCGCGGCTTACTCGTCCATTCAAAGATATTGGCGTGTTTGAGAGATCGAAACTGTCTGAGATATCCTGCCTGCGGCATTGCCGCTGTAAGCTCGATGCCTTTCGCCAAAACGTCTGCTGCCGCATCAGGCGCACAGGAGCGTGGTACATGATGTACCGCGTAATCGCTCATACCCATCTTCTCGACCTGGGCAAGGCGTTCCTTGATGTCTTTTTCGCGATCTTCGGGCTTATCAATACCGCCACCGACCACCGGCTGTGCCAACGTCAAAGACAGAACCCGGTCAGGAAAGGCGCGGTGAAAAGCTGTCACCATGATACCGCCATAGGAGTGTCCAACCAGATGCGCCTTCTCAACCCCGAGCGCATCAAGAAAACCAGCCATCGCCATCGCATAATCCGCAACGGACGGCAGGTCGGTATCGAAATCAGTTGATTTCCCATAGCCGGGTGCGTCCCAGCCAATGACACGATAACGATCAGAGAATTGTTCGTATTGGGTTTCCCAGTTTTCCGAGCCACACCCCATACCATGGACGAAAAACAAAACATCCCCTTCGCCCTTCTCACGATAGGAAAGGCGGTATTCATTGGTCTGGATTTCCTGAAGGTCAGGGAGTGCCATGCAGTTACTTTCCGAGCCCGAGTGCCGACAGCAATTTCTGCCACCAGCTGCCAGTCGGTGTCGGCACCGGCTTGCCACCGACCTGCGCTGTCAAACGCTCAAAGAACTGCCCGACAACAATCTTGGCCGCGCCTTCCAGCATGCGGCCACCAATCGCCGCTACCTTGCCGCCAATTTCAACGCTATAGCTGTATTGAACAAACGTCCCACCATCACGCGCTTCCAACGTCACCTTGCCCGAGCCCGCGGATGAACCCAGGGGTCCCTCTAGGCCACCGGAGACCGTCGCCGATGTTGGCGCGTCAAGATCAGAGAGTTTCACTGTCGCATTGAACTTCCCACGCACTGGTCCGACGCCAAGTGAGACCTCGGCTTGATATTCGTTCTCAGCAACCAAATCGAGCTTGTGACAACCAGGAATAACCGCAGCCAAGGCGACGGGATCTAGCAAGGTATCCCAAACCTTTTGTGGATCAGCCGGAACAAACGTATCACCCTCGCCAGTGAGCGCCGCCTCTGCGCCGTCCGATTTCGTTTCCTCACTCGTCCCCGCAGGAGCCGCTTGCTCTTCACCATGCAAGAATTCACTAATTTTGGCAGGCGTCAGGGGCACCACAATATTGTCGATACTCAATGCGTCGCACACTGCATTTGCCAAACAGACCGGCGTCGACATGCAATTGCCTTCGGCAGCGCCTTTCGCTCCGAGTGGTGTAAAAGGCGATGGCGATTCCATATGGAGAAGTACCGGTTCGGGCACTTCGTAAGCCGTCGGCACTAGATAATCCGCAAAGGTACCTGACTGGAAGCTACCGTCTTCCGCAGTGTGGAACTCTTCATACATGGCTGCACCGATACCCTGACCGTATGAGCCGTATACCTGACCCTCCACAATCATCGGGTTCATCAATGTCCCTGCATCATGCATGGTCACATATTTATCAATGCGGATTTCTGCCGTATCCGGATCAATCTCAATTCCGCAAAAATCAAACACAAAACCATAAGTCAGGGAGGTGTTAATACGATCCTGTTCGTCGGGGGTCGTCAGTTCTTGAGGCGCCCACGTCGCGGTTTCCCGCAAGGCTGCATCCATGTCATCAGGCAACAACCCCGGCGACCAGTGAGTGCCACCGGCGATACGCCGGAAGCTCAGCGTATTGTCAGGGTTCTCCCGATCAAAAATCTGTCCACCCGCGAATTCAACTTGATCTGCAGGGACGTTCAGCAGCTGAGCAGAAATTCGAGATAGCTTGTCCCGGACCTTCTTGCCCGCCAACTGCGCCGCAACAGCCGTGCCCGGCGAAAAGCGACAGGAATAGGTCCCCGCTGCAATCGACCACGGGTCTTTGTGCGTATCGTGTTCAACATTAACCCGGATGTCTTCCGGACGCAGGCCAAGCTGATCGGCGACGATCTGCGATAACACCGTGCCATGGCCTTGTCCCTGCGGTGTCGTATCGCTGGTAACACTCACAGAGCCCAATGGATCAACGTTGACGGTCGCCATCGAGATCGCACCATCTTGCGACCCACGTTTACGGCGTTCCTCAACCGGCACGATGGTGCTGAGATAGCCCATATTCGACATGCCAGGCTCTACCAGAGCGGTATAGCCAATGCCATAAATCTTGCCTTCGGCGCGTGCTTCATCGCGTCGTTTCAGCAACTCATCAAGGCCACCTTGTTCCACGGCCATCTCGACGGCCTTGGGATAATCGCCGGAGTCATACAGAGCACCTGCCGGTGCCTGATACGGAAAGACATCCGCATCCAGAAGATTGGTCCGAATGACATCCAACGGATCAAGCCCCAGCGTAACTGCAACCTTATGCATCAGCCGTTCGATAGCGAAATACATCTGCGGACCACCAAAACCTCGTACCAGCCCGCCGGGAATCTTGTTTGTCATAACCAAACGGTTGGTCACGTCCAGATTCTGAACCTTGTAAGCGCCACTTAGCGCGCCATGCATCCGATAGAGCGGTCCCGGCATTGGCGAGCGCAGATAGGCACCATAATCATCAAGCTGATCGATCTTCATACCGATCATTTCGCCGTCATTCTTAATCGCCGCTTCAATCGTGACCACACGGTTGGGAGCGGACGACGCTGCGGTGAGATGCTCGAGCCTGTCTTCAACCCATTTCACCGGCTTGCCGGTGAGTTTGGAGCATAACCCCATCAAAACAATGTACGGCAATACGGCCTGTTTGACGCCAAAGCTGCCGCCGGAATTAGCAGGCGTGCGGAGCCTTACATTGCTCTCAGCTACCCGGAAGGAACGCGCCATAACAGGATGCCCAGTATAAGGACCCTGAAAGTTGGACAACACATCGTAGACATCGTCGTCGGGCATGTACTCGACAATGGCGACGAAGGCTTCAATCGGCGTCAGCGAGTTACGGGGATATTCCAGTTTGAGCGAAACCGTCTGATCCGCGTCAGCAAAGGCTTTTTCCGGATCACCATAAATGAAATTGCGGTCAGACATTACGTTGGTGCCAGCATCAACATGAACAAGCGGTGCACCCTCTGCTGTCGCCGCTTCCGCATCGATGATTGGCGTCAGCGCATTGTAGGTAACCTCAACGAGATCCAGCGCATCTTCAGCAATGTAACGATCTCGCGCGACAACAACAGCGACCGCCTCACCAACGAACCGCACCCGATCAACCGCCAAGGCCCATTCATTGAGCGGTTGTTTGACAATGACCAGGAAGGGATCGGAAATTGCCTTGATATCTTCACCGGTATAGACAGCGCGTACACCCGGCAGGGCTTCAGCCTTCGACACGTCAATTGAGACAATCTCAGCACTGGCATGCGGTGATCGAAGGACCGCGCCATGGAGCGTCCCCTGCGGCACCGGATAATGATCTGCAAACCGGGCGCGTCCCGTCAGAAGGCGGCTATCTTCTACCCGCTCAACACTCTGTCCTACGTATTTTTCGATCTCTGCCTGCTGCGCCACCGCAACTTCTCCCGTCATGTCTACTCGTGAAACTAACTAGTTTTAAAGGATGCCCTTTTCCTCAAGAAACGCCAAGACGCCATCACGGCATTCTTCCGGGTTCTGAATTTGCATCAAATGCCCTGTACCCGGGACGGTTTGGTAAACATAACCACCATCTTCCGCCAAAGCCTTATTCGCAAACGCCGGACCAGGCGCGCCTTTGGAGTCAGGATCGCAACCGAACAACTTCACGACACCACCAATCTCGTCGGCACTAGGCCACAGATTGAGGGTCATCGCCTGAATATAGATTGAGGCTTCGAAATCGCGGGGGCAGGATAGTGTCCAATTCCCGGCCTCTTCATCCTTGCGCAAAACGGATCGCGCCATTAGCTCGTGTGCACCCTCAACCCAGGTCGCATGCGCTCGAGTTTCCTTATAATGCTGTGCCAGGACGTCAGGGTCTTCAAACCGATCCGGCCGTCCCATTGCCCATTCATAAAGGCGCTGTTCAAACACATCCATGCGTTCATATTCGCGATGACCCTGCGGCGGAACGTTCGGTGGATCAAAGAGGATCAACGCATCCCATTTGAAGCCTAATTCGCAGGCATGTTTCATTGCCGTCCGACCGGACATCGAATGGAAAATGCCGATATTGGTCTTTTCACCGCACTGTGCATTTACCTCCCGAAAAACACGATCAAGATCGAGCGTCATTTGCGCATAGGTATGCGCCGGCAGCCCTGAAACTGCGGTCGGGTTTTGCCCGTGATTACGAAAATCGAAAATCGCCAGATCAAACTGGTCCTGGAACAGGCTCCAGAACGGGAAGTAGCCGTCCGCGGCGAAGCCGTTACCGTTGCCCAAAAAAATACGAGGTCCGTCCGGATTACCATGCATCCGAACACAGATAGTTGCACCATCCCCCATCGTTAATTCAAGAGTTTCGCGTGGCGTGGGAATTTCAAAAGACATGCTGATATCAACTCGACTGATCATGAAAATTTTATGCTGGTGATGTAAAGCAAACGCCCCACAAAATCGACCCCCTATCACTCATATTTGCCGGGATGACGGGACCGCCGCGCCCCTGTATAGCTACACCCGATCAATTCAACCGGGGTCTTATGTCTTTCCGCCTTCTCGTCTTTCTGAGCTGTACGTCACTGGTGCTCAATACCATGGCGTTTATGGCCATCACGCCGGTACTCCCCATTCTGTTTGTCGAATGGAGCCTCACGGAAACCGAGGCAGGCCTGCTCGGCGGCGCTTTTTTTATTGGTTATGTAACTTCAGTCCCGATTTTGGTCACATTGACTGACCGGATTCTCCCGAAAAAGATTTATGTTTTCGCAGGCGCCATCGGTGCGGCTTCCTGTTTCGGATTTGCTTATCTCGCGGATGATCTATGGACCGGCGTCATCTTCCGCATGCTGACCGGTGTCGGCGTCGCCGGCACCTATATGCCAGCGCTCAAGGCCATCGTTGATAGTCTTGAAGAGCCGGAACGCAGCCGAGCTTCCAGCTATTACACATCGGTCTATGCTGTGGGCACAGCTGTCTCAATCTTGTCTGCCGGATATGTCACAGAGTATTGGGGCTGGGAGAGTGCGTTCATTGTCGCCGGGTTCGGCATCTGCATTGCATTGATCATTGGCATCTTTGCTTTACCAGCGGGTAAAATTACACAGCGTACCCAAAGCCAGATCGACGATTTCAAGCGGGTATTTCGCAATCGTCCTGTGATGATCAATATCACCTCCTACTTCGGTCATTTGTGGGAAGTTTTTTCCAACCGCGTTTGGATCGTCACCTTTCTGGTTTTTGCCGAAGCCTCGCAGCCCGGCAACTTCATAATTTCAACCACATGGCTGGCAACACTGGTCGCCCTGATCGGCGTTCCTGCAGCGATGTATTGTGGTGAGTTAGCGTCTCGCTACGGTCGAGAACCCATCATCCGGATCAGCATGATCTCTGCCGTTGTCGTCGGCATCGCCGTCGCCTTCACGACCAGCGCGCCTTTGTGGGTCATCACTGTTCTCGCCCTCGCCTATGGCATGGCAGGCTATTCAGACACAGGGACCATTAACACCGGAACGGTCGCAGCAGCAGAACAGGAAGTTCGCGGTGCAACGATGGCGGTTCATGCCAGCGTCGGGTTTGCGGGTGGCGTTCTGGGGTCACTGGCGATTGGCGCAACATTGCAAGCCGCCGGCGGCAAAGACTCTGCCGATGCCTGGACCGCAGCATTCCTGGTGATGGCGATGGGATCAGCCTTTGGCTATATCATCCGATGGTGGTATGGACGCAAACAAGAAGCTTAATTCACGACACTCGCGCGCTTCGAGACCGATTTGTACCAACGTTGCAAATTCTGACAATTTTCCGGAATACCGAGATTTGAGTAAGCCGCAAAGTCTATCGTGCAGAGCGTCGTAATATCAGCGACTGAGAAGCGCTCTCCAGCGACATATTCATTGTCGGACAACTGGGCATCAAATTTTTCGTAAAACAAATCCAGCCGCGCTTCACCGCGCTCAATCAAAGCAGGAATTTGCTCAAGGGTTTTCGAATACCCAGCCAAAGATCTATCCGTGAACGAGCCCTTGGAGTTGCGGTAATATTCCGAGATCGCCTGCATGCCTTCCCACTCAGCGAGCCGCTCCCACATATCGATCACTGCAACTTCCTGAGGGTTAGTTCCCATCAGTGCGGGCTCGGGATGCAGCGCTTCAAAATAACGGCAGATCGCCATTGCCTCAGCGATATAAGTGCCATCATCAAGTAGCAACAAAGGCACCCGGCGATGGGCATGAGCTTCCAGAAATTCCGGCTTCAGAAACGCTTTACCAGGCACGCCAACGTCTTCTGATGGAACGTTGAGACCTTTCTCCGCCAGAAAGATTTTTACGCGACGCGGATTAGGCGCAATCCCCCAGGTGAACAGCTTCATCGGTCAAATACCTTCGACGGCTACCGCGTTCGACGTCATCACCGCATGACGCATGGCCTTCAGTTCGGCATATTCGGGGCTGTCATACCAGCGATCCAGCGACGCCATATCGGGGAAAGCGATAATCGTCATGCGATCCGGGTCCCAATCGCCCTCGACGATCTTGATATCGCCAGAGCGTACGATCTTGGTTCCGCCATATTTTTCTATCGTCGCATTCACTTTAGACGAATAGAGCTTCATCACTTCGGGATCACCTTCAGACGTCCGATGGGTAATGTAATAAGCCGTCATGAGCGCGCTCTATCAGGCACCATCAACGATGATGGCGTTGGATCGCGAACTGGCGAGCCGCATCTTCAGCAGATCGGCGTATTCCGGTGAATTATACCACGCCTTCAGCGCTGCCCGATCCTCAAATTCGAGGATAATGACGCGCCTTACCGGCCAATCTCCTTCGAGAACTTCCGGATCGCCACCGCGGACCGCGAACTTCCCACCATATTGCTCAATGGTCGCCGCAACGCCCGCTGAGTATGTTTTCATTGTTTCGGGATCCGTAACTTCCTGCTGATCAGCAATAAAATAAGCAACCATGTCTTTCTCCTAATTTTAAATGTTGCCTGCCTAACCGAGCAGGTGATCGCTGAGATGTCCCAGAACTTTGCCCCAGGCATCTTCAGATTGTTCAGGCCGGAAGTTCGCTTCATTGACCGTATTCTGGAAAGCGTGGCCTGCCCCATCATAACGGTAGAAGGTATGCTCAAT